>Ga0172368_10000285_pt1 | contig 72597 bp, 57 predicted proteins | sample Lak11m_FD_114540 | JGI IMG/M metagenome (GOLD analysis project Ga0172368, IMG submission 114540) | Freshwater microbial communities from Kabuno Bay, South-Kivu, Congo - kab_022012_11m | ecosystem: Environmental > Aquatic > Freshwater > Lake | place: Democratic Republic of the Congo: South-Kivu...
AAGGTATTGGTTGCCAGGTCCGTCTCCATCGTTTCCAGCGTATCGGCTAGCAAGCCTTCGCCCACGGGCAGCGACAGCCGCACCGCGTCGTGTTGATCGCGCAGGAAGGCGTTGACATCCGCGGGGATGGGCGTGCCCTCCGGCGCCACCGCGACATCCGCGCTATCGGCCACCACCAGCCAGCCGGCGCGCGGACCGTCCACCTCCCAGCGCGCCGTCACATGATCGCCCTGCACCTGCAGAATGTGGCAGGCTGCCACATCGCCTTCGCCGCCGCACTCCACCTCCACCTGCGCTCCGCCGGCGTTGACCAGCAGGTGGGCCAGCGAATGCCCGGCGTCGTCCGGCAGAAAATCCTCCAGCGGCGCCCACGATTCCGGCGCCAGTTGCTGTCCCTCGTCATCCTGCAGCAGAAGCCGGCAGCGAAGGCCGCTTGGCAGATGCTCCCACACGGCGATCGATGATGGATCCCAGGTCGTCCACCCGTGCGTCGAACTCATATGTATCCTCCTGACGGAACTATATCGCTCTTCGCATTCCCATTCTCACAGGGCGGTTCACCTCGCGCGTGAATGAGTGCCGTGACATTATTACCAACAGGCAAGCCGGTACGTAGTCAGCCACGCAGCCGCAGCGGAGTGGCGTCGTTTTGGGGAAAGCCTACCTGTAAAACGACGCCACTCCGCTGCGGCTGCGTGGCTGACTACGTACGGGCTTACCTATATTTCATTGGGCCTTACCTGTAAACGACGCCACTCCGCTGCGGCTGCGTGGCTTACTACGTACCGGCTTACCTATATTTCGTTGGGCTTTTCGGCAGGGGTTGCCTCCTCGAAGGCGAATTGAGTTGCTGGTTAGGGAGGTGTGCCCATGCACTGTTGGCTGGCAAGCTCGTTGGTCCGTCATTATCCGGCGTCGCACGCGGTGAATCGCTCGGCGCTGCACCTGGAAACGCTGCGCGGGGGGGAGGTGTCCTTCCAGGCGGCCTTCCGCATCGAGGACATGGACCTGGTGGTGGCCGCATCCGTCGAGGCGCCGGAGGGGCTGTCCGCGCGCGCGCGGCGGGTCGGCTATGTGCCGGTGCCGCACTTCAACGTGCATGCGCCGTTGAGCGAGGTAGATGGCGCCGGGCATATTCCCGGCTACGTGCCCGACCCGCTGTTCGACGAAAACACCATTCACGCCGGCCCGTATGAGACGCACGCTTTCTGGATCACCGTGCAGGCGGCGAAGGATGCCATCCCGGGTGTTTATCCCGTCACCGTGACGCTGACCCCCGCCGACGGCGATCCGGTGGTGATGACCGCCACCGTCGAGGTGCACCGGGCGATGCTGCAGCCGCGGCAAAATTTCCCCGTCATCCACTGGTTCTACGCCGATGCCATCTGCCACTGGTACGGCACCGAGGTGTGGGAGGAACGCTTCTGGCCCATCGTCGAGCCGTTCGTGAAGGACGTGGTCGCGCACGGGCAAGATAGCCTGGTCGTGCCGTTCTTCACCCAGCCGACCGACGGGGTGAAGCGGCCCACGCAACTGCTGAAGGTGACGAAGGACGGCGAGAAATATGCCTTCGACTGGACGCTGGTGCGCCGCTGGGTGCATTTCCTCATGGAACACGGCGTGCAATACTTCGAGTGGCCGCACCTCTTCACGCAGTGGGGTGTGAAATACTCCATCCGCATTTACGAGGGGCACGGCGAGACCGGCGCGCTGTTGTGGCCGCCGGAGACGGGCGCCACCTCGCCCACCTACCGTAATTTCCTGTCACAGCTCCTGCCCGAGTTGAAGCATTTCCTGGACGAGGAGGGCATCTTCGAGCGCAGCTTTTTCCACCTCTCCGATGAGCCGCACGGCGAGGAGCACCTGCAAAACTACCGCGCGGCGCGCGAGCTGCTGCGCGAGCTGGCGCCATGGCTGCGGGTGATGGACGCACTGAGCGAGATCGACTTCGCCCGCGCCGGCCTGACCGACATCCCGGTGCCGATTATCACCAACGCGCCGCAGTTCGTGAAGGAAGGCTTCCAGCCGTGGACTTATTTCTGCTGCGGCCCGCGCGAGGATTATCTCAACCGCCTGCTCGACACGCCACTGGTGAAGATCGCCATGTCCGGCTGGCTCTTCTACCGCACGAAAGTCCACGGCTTCCTGCACTGGGGCTACAACTACTGGTACGAGAGCCAGACGCAGCGCCTGATCGATCCCTTCACCGTCACTGACGGCCTGCGCTGGCCGGGCTGGGCCTACGGCGACACCCACCTGGTCTACCCCGGTCCCATCGGTCCCCTCGACGCGCTGCGCTGGGAAGTGTGGGCGGAAAGTCTGCAGGATTACGCGCTGCTGCAGATGGCCGGCATCGACCCGGACGACCCATCGCTGGCCGCCATCCACGACTACGCCGAGTTCCCCCGCGACGAGCGCTGGATTCTGCGACGGCGGCACGAATTGCTGGAGATGCTGGACGCGCAGGCGTGAATGGATAGTTGGATGAATGGAAGGCTGTGAATGGGGGAATGGGAGAAGGATTACACCTCATACAGCCGCTTGAACCAGTCGACGAAGGCATTGGCAATGGCGTGGTCATGCAGGAAATAATGGGCGCTCACGGCGGCGCCGTAGGGGAGGCCGGGCGTTTTCTGCCAGGCCAGCCAGGTGTGAATTTCGGCCTTGGACGTATCCTGCATGGCAAACCGCGCGCCGTTCTGCGTCGCGCCGGCGGTGGCCTGCCGCGCATGGGTGAAGAGCGAATCGTCAGTCTGTATCAATTCCTGTAAAAAATGCTCCAGCGTGCCGTCACGCCGGTTGTCGGGCATGAGCCAGACGCCGACGTGTTTCTGCAACGATGCTGATGTGCCAATAAAACCTGCGGCAACAGGATTACCCGGCGTATCAACTCCAACCGGCCGCAAACGATTACATACAGTTTGCCAACATGAAGATATGGGCATGTCAGCATCAACGATGATGCCAATGCGGTCGTATACGCCTGAAATAAATGATTCGATGCTATCAAGCAACGCGTTCTTTCCGCCCAACTCATGGATTTCAGGTAACGGATCGTCTCCTTTGCGTAATCTGGTGTTATAATCATAACCATGGCGTATCAACAGGTGCATGATGGTGTGCAGATCGTCAATTCCTTCGACAAGTAGAATATTACGGGCCATCAGCGCACCTCCACATTTTGATGCATTGCGATCTCGATGTTTCTGGCATTGAATGCGACAGATTTTTCTAATTTTGGAACGATACGCTGTAATGAGATGTCATCGGCATATTCCGGATGCTGTCTATATAGTTCTGCAAGTCCGCGTATGCAATCCAGGCTGTGCGTGGTGGCAAAGACTTGCACGTTCGACTGTTTGGCCGCTTCCACGATAAAGCGCCAGAGATCGCCCATCACAGAGTAATGCAGGCCGGTGTCAATCTCATCGATCAATAACACGCCATCGGTGCATTGAATTATGGCAATTGATAGTGCCAGCAACCGCCGCATCCCATCACCATAACTGCCCAACGGGACACGTTCATTCCGTCGATGTTCCAATTCGACCAGAATACCCGCCAGCAGTCCCGGCATTCGTCCCATGCCGGTAAGAAAGCGTATGTCTGTCAATCGGGGCTCCAACAGTTGTAACGCATTGATAACCTCGGATTCACGCCCTTCTTTCGTCACTTTGTCCCACATTCGTGCGAGTGAATTGGGTTCCAACGAATTGGGTGATACAAACTCCACCGGGATTTCAGGAAGGCTTGAGGCCATCTCAGAAAAACGAATCATCTTACGACGAAATGCCTTTCCTATTTTCAGCGGCAATACTCCTTCATCTGAAATCGGTAATAAGAAAGAGGCTTCGGCTGCCAGAGAGTTCGTTATGATCTTCAATGCCCAGGTTGCCATTTCATCCTCTTCCGCAAAGATCGTAAGTTGACCATTAATCTCATCAATTATCGGGTTCACAATATTCACTGTCACCCTGTGAGTTTCAGAATCGGCATTTATCGAGAGAGAGGTGCCAAGTTCAATAACATGGCCATTAAAAAAATGAATGACAGTAGGATATGTTAAATATGGATCAACATATATCCCTTCTCTTGGATCCATAGAAAAAGTCTCGTTCACTTCGGGCAAGACAACCTCGCCTCTGTTTTTTACGATATCGACCAGCACCGCGGGATTACCATTGGAGACGAGGAAATGTATGCCTTCAAGGATTGCCGTCTTCCCACAATTATTCATTCCCACCAGCAAATTCACGCGCGACAACCCATCGAGGGTGTAGCGGGTGAATCCGCGATAGTTCTCAAAGGTGACCGAGGAGATCATGTATTATATCCTCCAGCACGATGCCGATAACTACGGGTAACAAAGTATCGTACCATGTAATGTTATAGTTGTCCAAATACGCGCAAGGCGCCGGAGTTGTATAACTCCGGCGCCCGTTGTTGCGGTGTGAGCATCGCGCTTACGCCGGCGCTGCTTCCACTTCCTCTTCGCCGGCGATCTCTTCCTGTTTCACCACCACGGCGACGCCGGCGATGGTGATATCTTCGTCCATGCGCATGAGGCGGACACCCTGGGCGGAACGGCCTGTTTCGCGGATGGTATCCACTTTGGTGCGGATCATCTGCCCGCCGGTGGAGAGGAAGAGGACTTCGTCCTTCTCGTCCACCGCCTTGCAGTCCACCAGCGGCCCGTTCTTCTCGGTGATCTGCACCGTTTTGATGCCGATGCCGCCGCGGTGCTGCACCTTGTACTCGGTGAGCGGAGTGCGCTTGCCGAAGCCGCGCTCGGTGACGGCGAGCAGCTCCTGCTCGGGTCGCACCAGCGCCACGCCCACCACGTGATCGCCCGCGCGCAGCTCGATGCCGCGCACGCCGCCGGCGGTGCGGCCCATGGAGCGCACTTCCTCTTCCGAGAAGCGGATGGACATGCCGTCGTGGGTGGCGAGCACGATATGACGATAGCCGTCGGTGACCTTCACCCACTTCAGCGCGTCCTCGTCGTCCAGGGTGATGGCGATGAGCCCGCCGGTGCGCCGCGTTTCGAACTCGGACAGCCGGGTCTTTTTCACCACGCCGCGCTCGGTGACCATGAACAGGTACTTGTCCTCAGCAAACTCCTTGATGTTGAGCACCGCGGTCACCGTCTCGCCCGGCTCGATGCTGATCAGGTTGATGATGTTTGCCCCGCGCGCGGTGCGGCTGGCGGCCGGCACTTCGTGCGTCCGCAGGCGATACACCTTGCCCTTGTCGGTGAAGACCAGCAGGTAGCTGTGCGTGTTGGCGATGAAGAGATGCTCGACGCTGTCCTCTTCCTTCGCGGTCAGCCCCACCACACCCTTGCCGCCGCGGATCTGCGTACGGTAGGTGTCGATGGGCACGCGCTTCACGTAGCCGTCGCGGGTCATGGTGATGATGACGTCCTCGATATCGATCAAGTCCTCGATGGAGAGCTCGGCGGCCTCCTCGGGGCGAATGCGCGAGCGGCGGGCGTCGCCGTGGCGCTTCTTCATGTCCAGCAACTCGTCCTTCACCACCTGCATCAACTTGCGCGTGTTGGCGAGCAGGTCCTCCAGGTAGGCGATCCGCTTGATCACCTCGGCGTATTCCTTCTCGATCTTCTCGATCTCGAGGGAGGTGAGGCGGTGCAACTGCAGATCGAGGACGGCCTGCGCCTGCCGCTCGCTCATGGCGAAGTTCTGCATGAGGGCTTCGCGCGCCATGGTCGGCGTGCGGCTCTCGCGGATGGTGCGGATCACTTCGTCCAGGTTGTGCAGGGCGATGCGGTAGCCTTCGAGGATGTGGGCGCGGTCGCGCTGCTGCTTCAACTCGTGCTTCGTGCGGCGGGTGATGACCACGCGGCGGTGTTCGAGGAACTCGCGCAGCAGGTCGATCATGGTCAGCGTGCGCGGCTCGGGTTTGCCGTTCACCTGGATGATGCCCACCATGTTGAAGTTGAAGCGCTTGCGCAGCGGCGTATGCTTGTAAAGCTGGTTGAGGATCACGTGCGGATTGGCGTCGCGCTTCAGCTCGATGACCAGCTTCATACCCACGCGGTCGGACTCGTCGCGCAGGTCGGCGATGCCCTGGATCTTTTTGTCCTTCACCAGTTCGGCGATCTGCTCGACCAGGCGGGCTTTGTTTACCTGGTAGGGGAGCTCGGTGACGATGATCGCGGTTTTGCCGCTTTCCGCCGGTTCGATGTGGGTGCGGGCCTGCATGGTGCAGGCGCCGTTGCCGGTGGCATAGGCGTCGCGAATGCCCGCGGTACCCAGGATGAGGCCGCCGGTCGGAAAGTCCGGACCGGGCATGACCTCCAACAACTCATCCACCGTGATGTCGTAGTTCTTTTCGATCATCAGCGAACACGCGTCGATCACCTCGCTCAGGTTGTGCGGGGCGATTTCGGTGGCCATCCCGACCGCAATGCCGCTGGCGCCGTTGCAGATCAGGTTCGGGAAGGCGGCGGGCAGCACCGCCGGCTCCTTGGTGGTTTCATCGAAGTTGGGGATGAAGTCCACCGTGTCGTGCTCGAGATCGGCCAGCAATTCCGCGCCGAGCTGGGTCAGTTTCGCCTCGGTGTAGCGCATCGCCGCGGGCGGATCGCCGTCGATGGACCCGAAATTCCCCTTGGGGTGCGCCAACGGGTAGCGGGCGTTCCAGTCCTGCGCCATGCGCACCAGCGTATCGTAAATGGAGGCATCGCCGTGGGGGTGGTATTTGCCCATGCACTCACCGACGATGGCGGCGCACTTGCGCGTATTCCCGCCCGGCGACAGGTTCAGCTCGGACATCGCATACAGCACGCGCCGCTGCGACGGCTTCAACCCGTCGCGCACGTCGGGCAGCGCGCGGCTGATAATTACGCTCATTGCAAAGCGTAAATATGAATCCTTCATCTCATCCACGATGGACACGTCGGTTATTTCGTGAGCATTGGGTCTCTCGTCAGGCATCGCTTCTCCTCTTCCACACACATTCCTCGCGCGCGGCATCGCCGGATCATCGGGAAAAAGTCTCAACGCGCGGACAGGGTCTAAATGACCCCATATTATACCATTTTCGCGAGGGGGGCGGAAGAGAGAAGCGGCAGGTTGATGGGGAGTTCGCGTTCGGACTGTGGGAAGCTGAACAGGGATGTTGAAAACATGGCCCGAGAACGCGGTGGAAGTGAACAGGTAAAGTAAAGATCACTCTCGATGTTCTTCTCTACCGCTTTCCCGGGTTATGGGGGGAGTAAAATGTTGATACCACGGCAAACCTGTATCTACAATGCCGATGAAGGCGATTACTCCTGGTTTGACTGAACTTTCGGAGGCGATAATTTCGATGCGTAGGAAAGTATTGCTCGCAATAATTGATCGTGCGCACGAGACGGCCTCTCTGGCGGCAGCCCAGATATGGTACAGCCGGTTCAGGTCTTCCTTATGCAGCATACTGCACCTCTGCCCCTTCGACCACTTCGTCCCGGAAGAGGTGGCTCAATTCCTGCGGCGTGCGAAAATCGACCTTTCGACCGACGATCTTCGAGAGCTCTTCCTCCATCGCGACCATGTCGAACAGCGTGACGCGCTGGCCGGGTTCGAACCAGACGAGCATGTCTACATCGCTGTCCGGGCGGAAGTCCTCGCGCAAGGCCGAGCCGAAGACGGCAAGTTTGGCAATATGATGTTGCCTGCAGAACACGGCAATGCGATCAATATCCAGAGGAATATGCATATGGAAGCCTCCTTCCTCGCCACGCTTATTATCATATCTTCTCACGTTTTTCCAGTAAAGTCTTTATATTTTTCAGAAGCTATTCTTGAAATATCTGCAAGGCAGTGGGCATAAGCTCACCAAGTTTTCGTGAGCAAAGCAGCCTTCACTCCCGCCACAGCCACCGCAGCGCGTCGGGCAGGATGGCGCCGGCGTGTTTGCCGTTGTGGGCGCCGTTGCCGAAGACGAAGCGGTAATCGTAGCCGGCCCACTCGAGGGCGGCGGCCATCTGCCGGTTGGCGAGGGGCCAGTGGCCGAATTCCCAGTTCAGGTCGTTGGCGCCGCTCTGCAGGAAGATGCGGATGGGCTTGCGGGGGTTGGTCTTGCGGATGAGCGACGGGTAGTTGTGTCCGCCGCGGATATCCTCGAAGCTGCCGACGAAACTGAGCACCTTGCGGAAGGCATCCGGGTGCTCCCAGGCGACGGTCCAGGCGCAAATGGCGCCGGAGCTGCTGCCGCCGATGGCGCGCCGGTTCGGATCGTCGGTGATGTTGACTTCCTTGTGCACCGCGGGGATGATCTCCTCCAGCAGCAGGCGCGCATAGGCATCGCTCAGCGTGTCGTATTCTACCTGGCGCGGCCTGTCCGGCAGGTAGTCGGGCACGGGCCGGCCGGGATATTCGCCGGGGTTGACAAACAGGCCGACGATGACCGGCAGCTCGCCTGCGTGGATCAGGTTGTCGAAGACCACGGGCACACGGTAGTCGCCGTCAGGTTGTATGAACGCGCCGCCATCCTGAAAGACCATCAGCGCCGCCGGGGTGGCAGGATCGTATTGCGCCGGCACATACAACCAGTAATCCCGCACCGTGCCGGGGAAGACGCGGCTGTTCTCCCAACGATAGGCGGTCATCCGCCCCCGCGGCACACCGGACTTCGGGAAGGAATCCGGCCCCAATACATATTCGACATCCGGATCAGTTAGCGGCGTCTGTGGAAGGTCAGTCATAATAGTGGCCTTTCTCTATAATAATCCAGCTTTGGTTACTGCCTCACAACCCATCGTCCGGTTCCTCCAGTACCCGGGCGTATGGCAAGGATATCATTTCAAGCCCATTCATAAAGGCAACGACATTGTGATACGGCGCAGATGATTGCGGTTGACCGGTATCCAATGCGCAGAATGTTTTTATGTCCCCCGATTCATAGGTGATCTTCACTCCGGCCAGCATACGCTTCCCATCTGTGCTCGGAATGGAGACCACCTCCGCATTCTCACATAATCCACCCGTAGTCCGGATAAAATTTCCCTTATACTGTATATACTGAATAGCATATCTGCGTTTCGAGGCAATGACTCGCCCCTGGGGGACCGAATAGAGCAGTGTGTTCCTGTGATAAATCAGCATATTTCGGATAGTAACCTGATCATTGTCCGCATTGTCCGGTAGTTGGCGAATAATTTCCTGTTGCCCACCCGCCAAGGTCAGCGAATAATCGAATGTCTCGATGGCATCATCGGTGTTGACGACGCTTACCTCGATGCGATCGCACAGAAACCATGACTGCGACCAAAAGTCGAAGTCCTCGACATAACGTTCCCATTGGACGACAAATTCGGGTTCGCGCATGGGGAGTGCCTCCTTCGCGGTTCATTTGGTCATTAGATCGGTTTTCTTCTCTTCGCATTATATCATTCCTATTACGGAAGGAAAGGGCTGTCAGTGCAGAGGAAGGCGATTACAGAGAGAGGCTTACCTGTTCATGGGAACTGCCCCTTGGCCGGGCAGGTTATTTCTTGCCCGGCCAAGGATTGGCTTCCAGCGTTTATCCTACGCCCACTTCTTCCCCAGCTCCGCCAGGCCGGCGCGACCCAGGTCCTCAGGGGTCATCACGATATGCCAGCGGACATCCGCATTCAAGAGGAGGAACCAGGGTTCAGCAAATTTTGGAGCTTGTGACGCGTCGGTCATATTGACGATCAGTAAGACCGTCCGCCACCCGTCTATCTCGGTGAAGTAGACCGCTTCCGGTTTCGTGTCATCGAGAATCTTCTGCAACGTCTCGTCGAGATGGCCTTCCCGCGACATCTCGTTGAATTCAGGAGTGGGCATGCCCACCTGCATCAGCATACGCATTCGCTACCTCCTTCAGACCAATCAAAGTTCCAGAGTATGCATACCCACATTCGACCGGCGGTGCTGTCGAATGATGCGACAAAGATACGGGTGTGCCGGCGGTTCATGGCTAATCCGGGTTAAAGTAGCGAAATAGCAGGTTACTGAACGATTGACAAGTGATAGAGTAAGCAATAAGATATAAATAATCAGTTATCTTTTAATTTTAATAATTAGCATTAACGAGTTGTTCGGACTTACGGAGGGGACAGTCCCGACGGTTATGATAACGAGCGCTATACCGAAAACGAGCACTGGTTCTCATGGGCTGGGACAGTCCCCAACGGTTACCCCGTCTTACATCAACCGATCGTAATCACGGGGGGACAGTCCCGACGGTTACGATAACGAGCGCTAGACCGAAACGAGCACTGGTTCTCATGGGCCGGGACAGTCCCCAACGGTTACCGGAAAGAAAGGGCATGATGAAAATCTTTACGCGCATCGTTTTCGGCATGAACGCCGTCTATCAACTGCTGGTGGGCATCGTGTTTTTGCTCTTGCCCGTCACCGCCATTCACCTCTACGGTTTTCCGCCGTCGGATACCACTTCCGTGGCCGCGCATGTGGGCATTCGCGCGCTGGGCGCGTATATCCTGCTGGGCGGCGGCATCTCCGCGGCGATCTGCCTGGACCCCGATCGGAATCCCGTGCTGCTGATCGTCATGGGCATCCTCTCGGCGCTATGCTTGGTCTGCTGGGGTCTGACCCTCGCGGTCAAAGAAGTCACCCTCGGACAGGTCGGACTCGACCTGGTGGTCCAGGTGCTGCTGCTCATCGCGGTCCTTGGCTATTACGGCAAGGCGGCACAGGGGAAAGCCGGGCCGGCCGCGGGAAGCGGCATCGACACTGAATATAGGGCAACCGTTGCCCGCTGATTATGCCATCATCGAGATTCGGCAAAGCTGTGAAACAACGGAGAACCGGCTGCAATTGGCCGGTTCTCCGTTTCCGTGTCCGGATTTGTAAGGTCGGTTTGCCCCGGTTATCTTCTTGGCTGTTTCGGGGCGGTGGCGGTGTAGACCGCGCGATTCACGGTGATGTTGTTCGCCCAGACGACCTGCTGTTTCACGCCGTAATAGGAGCTGGTGAACCAGCCGCCGTCGGTGACCAGCATGATGGACATCACCCGCTTGCCACTGAGCAGCGACAGCGCGCCGGCGTAATTCGTGTAGCCGGAGGGGCCGCCGAACTGGGTGGTGTCGAAGATCCCCGCCGTGCTGCCGATCAGATTGCCGGTATGCAGCCAGCCGGTGGAGCCGCCGTAGAAGTAGGGGAACTGCACCAGCACATAGACGAAGGCCCAGCCGTCGCCGTTGACACCGGGAGTGAAGGCATCATCACCGTTCATGTCGATAGCGAGCGCGAAGCGCGGCGAGCCGCCGCCCCAGGGGGTTACCGCCTGCCAATCGGTGCTCAAGCGGTAGATGTCCTGGAAATACAATGAATCCGGCGTATACAGCACCTCGCCGCCGGTGACGCCGTAATACTGTGTCGGGTCCACCTGCGAGGTCATCTGGACCACGTAGGGTGCTCCCCGCAAACCGGCTTTGACAATCGTCGCCGTGTCGAGCAGCGACCACGGGCTCCTGGAAGCCGCAACGGCGCCCAGGCACGCCAGGGTTGTCATTAAGAGTATGGTAGCGATACGTTTCATGGAACCCCTCCACTCTTTGAATGATATATTCCTGTATAGTCTTATTATACGCTATGAACGGCCATATAGAAAGGCGAACAGATTTATATATTATGTGTATGACCCCTTACACCATTCAGGGGCGTATAGCCGGGGCGCCGGGTAATGGCTCCGCCGTGAGGAAAACCGGTACCGGCCAGCCGCCGGGTACCGCCGCGTTGATGCGGCCGTGGACGGTCAACTGGGCGGATGGACCGCCATCGAGATTGAGGGCATCAACGCAACCGAGCTTATCGCGAAGCACCTGTGCCCATTGTGTGAATGGAATATAGCCATCGGAGACGGCAAACAGTATACGACCCTGTTTATCGAGCCCGACAGCGGCGCGGCGGGCCGCTCCCGGATCCTTGAATGCGGGTATGTTACCTTTCACAATCAGGGGCGGGCCGCACTGCAGCACATCATCGACATCATTGGGGATGTTCCGCAGGCTGGACAGAATCGCCGGCGCATTCTTCCGCAGGACCAACACACCCCAGCCACCATACATACCCTCCCGCGGGTGCAGCGGGTACCGCTTCTTGCCTTCCTCGATCAACAGACCGATGGGTGTCTGGTCCTTCATCACGAAAAAAGAGGCGTTGATCGCCGCACCAGTCAGCGGGCACACCTGCTCGGTGGTGGCGCCGCCCGGCGGTTGGCCGGTATGCTTATCCGCTACATGGATCGCCCACTGCTGCGGATCCATGCGCACGGCCATAATCCGCAGATTGCCGTTGGCGAAGGTTGTGATATGCAAACCGGGCGAGGATTCATACCAGACAGGCAAGCCGAGTGTTCGCACGACTGCCTGCCGAGATAATCCCAGCGCAATCATCAGACCGAGCGTAAGAATCATCATTTTACCTCGTCCATTTACCATTTCCACGACACCGACGATGATGAACCGGCAATCTCTCCCTGATTTCGCTCTCTTCCTGGTGAAGTCCTTGCAATGCCATGCAAGAGGATTGGCACCAGTGAAAGCGAATCTGTACCAGGTGAGGTTAACTGATGAATCTGCCGCACGACAACCGCATGAAGGCGATGCTGTTTGAATCGCCGGAGTCGATTCCGATCTCGATCTGGCTGCTGCCGGCAACCTGGATGGCGCACCGCGAGGCGGCGGAGGAGATCGCGCTGCGCCATCCCGACCTGTTCGGGCCACCGCGCGACGCGGCAACGGTAGATTACGACGCCGTCGGCGGCCTGTATGTGGCCGGCGAGCATACGGACGCCTGGGGATGCGTGTGGAAGAACATCGCGCGGGGATTCGACGCTCAGGTCATCAACCACCCGCTGCCGGAGCGCGCGATGGTGAACGCCTTCGTCCCACCCCCTCCCGGCGACGGTATACCGCACGGCTTCCTTTTCCTGCGGCTAACCTACCTGCGCGGCTACGAGGAGGCGATGATCGACTTCGCCGAAGAGCCGCCCGAATTGCAGCGGCTGATCGACATCGTCAGCGAATATAACCTGCGCGAGCTGGCGCGCATGGAGCATCTGGACGCAATCCAGTATTTCGGCGACGACCTGGGGGCGCAGACGGCGCTGCCCATCTCGCCGGTCACCTGGCGCAAGTACCTGAAGCCGGCTTACAAAAAGCTCTACGACCTGTGCCACCAGCGTGGCAGCTACGTCTACATGCACACGGACGGACATATCCTGCCGATCATCGGCGATTTGATCGACTGCGGTGTGAACGTGATCAACCCGCAAATCCGCGCCAACGGCCTGGCGGGACTGGCGGCGGAGGGGAAGGGCAAGGTGTGCATGAACGTCGATCTCGACCGGCAGATGTTCCCCTTCTGCACCCCGGCGGAGATCGACGCCCACGTGCGCGAAGTGACGGAAACGCTGGGCAGCCCGCAAGGCGGCCTGTGGCTTCACGCCGAGATCGGGCCGGACGTGCCATTGGCGAATGTGGAGGCGATTTGCGGGGCGTTGGAGCGGTATCGGTATAATTTTAGCGGATAAACTTATCAGAGTATAACATTATTCGGTTCTCAATGCGCACGAAAGAAAATTTCGACCTGTGATACCTTCGACCGAAGTCGCTACCGTCGAAATAGATGAGATACCGCATTAAAAATCAGTAAAAAATCAGTTGCTTGGCTTCCGTGGAACGGAGGGAAGGGGGCGATACATCGTCTCTGCAATCTTTCGGAGATCAGGATCCATAATTTGATTTGGATCGATATTCAGTGATGGGCCAAGCAATCCCGCCTGCTTTGCACGAGCTACCTCAGCCCACATTTTGTATAGCTCATCCCAGGCTTTCTCCGATGTCGGACCGAGATAACGCCTGAATTGTTCGGGATTGCCGGTGGTGTAGAAGTTGAGATTCTGTAACTTTTCCAGCAGACCGACCACTATGGCACCCTGCACATGATCATTCCCTTCAAGTTGAAGTCGTTCGACTTCCTGGAAGATTATTGGAAAATGTTTTGTGTCACCGCGCTCGAGCATGCCAACCAGATGACGAGCAAAGGCTGCCAGGGCGATGTAGAGCAGTAAGCCTGATTCACTATCATACCAATCATCAAGCTCACTTTGGGATGCAGCCTGAAATGAAGGACAAGCGCGGAAGAAGATATCGAGGGCCTGTTTACCGTTAGTTCCCTGGTTTAACTTGTCCCAGACAGGTAGAAGTGCGGAAGTGAGGAATGGGCGAAAAGCTTCAGAGTCTACGAAAGTATAGGATCTAGGCTCTTGCAAATTCTCCAAGAAGAAAAGGGTTATTAGATCTCTGTCATCGCTATCACCTTCATGATATAACTGGTCGATCACCTGGAATATATATTCAAAGGAAGCGGTTTCCCCTCGGTCGAGCATACCGATGAGATGACGGGCAAATCCCTCCAGCACACAGATGATCTTGATCACTTCCTTTTGTGCGCTGACGACTTGCTGGGCATACAACGCATCATCATCGATGGTGGTAGATGTTGTCCAATCATCCAATGACGAATCGACGACCGTGATGAATGAAGGGCAAACATCACACAACCTTTTTAATACTGCATCGATTTGTAACATGGCTGATATCCTTATCCATAGGTTAGCTGTATTACTACCCACGGTCTTCGCGGATCAACGGTGCGCTGTCGGCGAATTGGCGACCCTCTTCCTCCCATAGTCGATCCAAATCGCGCAACGCCTGCAACCGCCCAAGATGAACGATATCATCCTCCAGGCTCTGCTCGAGGCGCGCGAGAGCTTCCGCTGCAATTGAGCGATGCGATTGCGCGGCAGCCTGTTTCAGACGCTGATATACCGATTCGGGCACGTTTCGCAGCAGAATTCTGGCCATGGCAGTGATGATCCTTTGCCATCATGATACCAGTTACCGATGGATAACGTCGATATCCGGCCTTTCAGAAGGAAAACTCACAGAAGACGACGTATAAACCCTGGTCTAAAGTATTTTCTAATCAGTGAAATCTGTGTAATCTGTAGTTTCAAGGCTATTTTTCACAGTAAGGACCAACCCATGACCAAGCGCGAGCGATTTCTGGCTTTTGCGAATTTTGAGCCGGTGGACCGCATTCCCCGGCACGCGAATTATACGCCGCCCCAGCGCGAGCAGATGACCGCGTACCTGGGGCAGGACCCCTTCGCTTATTTCAACAACGACGGCGGCGGAGGCGCGGGGTTGACGCCGCCGGCCGGATACCAGGCGCCGGATTTCAGCGTATATCATCAGGACTGGTTGAAAAATCCGGCTTTCAGCATCGACTACAACGGCTGCGGGCACCTGGGCCACGGCTTTTACCACTTCACGGAATACATCAGCCCGCTGCGCAACGCCACCAGCTTCCAGGAGCTCGAGGATTATCCGCTGTGGAGCAACGCGGGGTGGTCGGACACCGAGCTGCGCAAAGCATGCGACGACGCGCACGCCGAAGGGAATTATGCCGAAATCTTCGTGGGGCACATGTATGAAAACTCGTGGCAGGTGCGCGGATACGAGCCGTTCCTGATGGATCTGCTCACCCAGCGCGAGTGGGCGGAATTGCTGCTCGACCGCTTCTGCGACAATAATACCCGCGTGGCGGAGGCGGCGGCGCGCGCCGGTTATGACTGCATCGCCACCGGCGACGACGTGGCCAACCAGAACGCGCTGATGTTCCAACCCGACCTGTGGCGGGCGGTGATGAAGCCGCGCTGGGCAAAAGTGATCGCCGCCGCGCGCGCCATCAAGCCGGACATCCACGTCTGGTATCACTCGGACGGCAACGTGTGGGACATCCTGGACGACCTGATCGAGATCGGCATCACCATCCTCAACCCGGTGCAACCCGAGTGCATGGACCCCATCGAAATACGCAAGCGCTACGGCAAACGGCTGGCCTTCGACGGCTGCATGGGCACGCAGAGCACCATGCCCTTCGGCACCGCCGAGGACGTGCGCGCGCGGGTGCGCGAGCTGGTCTCCGCGCTGGACGGCAAGAACGGCGGCCTGATGCTGGCCCCCACTCACGTGCTGGAGCCGGAAGTGCCGGCGGAAAACATCGTGGCGTTCTTCGACGAGTGTGAAAAAGTATAGGCGGAACAGGGTTCACTTTAAAAAAGATTGAAATGATTGAACAGATTTAATAATTTAATTTTAGTCATTTCATATAATCGTTCAGGCCCATTAATTATTACGTTTGCTCCGGTGGTTGAGTAGGCAGGCAAGCTGTTCGGTTCTTTCCGCAGCTTCCGCGCCGTATCGAAACCACCGTTCGAATAGGTATACTTTTATTAACGGGCGCTATAAGTATGCGGCGGAATACCGCCGCAGGGGTGGTTTCGTAACGGGCGCTATAAGTATGCGGCGGAATACCGCCGCAGGGGTGGTTTCGATACGGCGCGGAAGTTGCGGAAAGAACCGAACAGCTTTCTTGCCTACTCAACCACCGAACCGGACGCACCCCTGAACGGTTACCATTTCATTTTGTCTTCTTTTCGGAGGTGATAACGTGGATCTCCTGCATTTAAATACGGCTTGTGACACCCTGGGGTTCGAGAAGGCTACGGGACGGCTGGTGTCGCTGCGCAGCCATGCGGCGCCAGCGCAGGAATTTATCGCCGAGGCGCCGGAGCACCCGGCTTTCGTCCTCCAGTATCTGGAAGACGGCACATACCGGCAGCTCACCTCGCTGATGGCGGAAACGGTGGAAGTGACCGGCGAGAAGGCACGCCTGGTCGCCCGCTATCGCCGGCTGGGCGGGCGGGAGATCCACGTCACCTTCACCGTGCGGGCTGACCCAAAGGATCGCTTCAGCCGCTGGGGCATCACTGTGCAAAACGATGCCGGCCTGCGCATCACAGACGTGCAGTTTCCCTTCGTGGTCGCGTCCTACGATCTCGCGGGCGAGCGCGCCATCCTGTGGCCGCTGGTGATGGGCGACCTGCTCCGCAATCCCGAACCGGACCACCTCTCGCCGGATTTCCCGTTCAACTGGCAGTTCCACCCGGAGCACGGCGATTCGCTGCATTACCCTGGCGGCACCTTCGCGCAGTTTCTCGCCTACTACAATGACCGCGCCGGGTTGTATCTGGCCTGCAACGACACGGAAGGTCACGTAAAGTTGATTAAAGCGCTACACCGCGAACCGGGCATCCGGCTGGGGGTGGCGCACGTGGGCGACTGGCCGGTTGGCGAGCGGACGCTGGAATACGAGGTGCTGCTCGGCAGCTTCACCGGCGACTGGTACGCGGCGGCGGAGCTGTACCGCGCGTGGGCGTTGGAGCAAAAATGGGCGACGCCGCTGCATCAGCGGACGGATGTCCCCGCCTGGCTGCTCGATTCGCCGCCGTATATCACCATCCGCCCGCAGGGCATCCTCGACCTCGGTCCGGTGCACCCCGTCGAGGAGTTCTTGCCGTATGAGAAGATCATCCCGCTGCTGGAAGGCGTGGCCAAACGCGTGGAATCACCGCTGGCGGCCATCATCATGGGCTGGGAGCGCGGCGGGTCGTGGGTCTACCCGGATTGCTTCCCGCCCATCGGCGGCGACGAATCGGTGACGCATTTCACCCGCATGGCGCGCGAGCGCGGCTGGCACGTCGGCTCGTTCTGCAACGGCACGCGCTGGGTGACGGCGCACGCCTGGAACGGCTACGACGGCGAAGCCTATCTTCGCGAGCACCAGGGCGACAAGACGGTCTGTCGCCAGCCCTCAGGCACCTTGTGGAATGAATTCTGGGACCGCACCTGGCGGCCCAGCTACGCCTGCTGCCTTGGTGTCGAGGAGACGCGGGAGATCGCGCGGGCGTTCGTCCGCCGCCTGCTGAGTTGGGGGCTGGAATCGATTCAGTTCTTCGATCAAAACTGCGGCGCCGCCACCTTCCCCTGCTTCGCGGACGATCACGGGCACGCGCCGGCGCCGGGCCGCTGGATGAATAGCGTGATGGCGGAGATCATCGACCAGTTCCACGCGGAAGCCGCCGCGCTGGGTGAGACGGAGGTGATCCACTCGACGGAGCAGCCGGCCAACGAGACGTGCCTGCCGCTCTTTCAGGAATGCGATGTGCGCGTCTACCCGCCCGGCTACGGCAGCAACGCGGTGCCGCTGTACCATTACCTGTATCACGAATGCATCGTCATGCAGGGCGGCATGGGCGGCGGGCCGGAGCCATACCACCTGCCCATCCGCAACGCCTTCAACTGCGTGCTCGGTGTGATCCCCGGCGCGGTGCTCACCGGCGACGGCACGCTGCTCAATAAGGACACCTTCAACTGGGCGAATTGGGAGCCGAAGGTGGGGAATGACGACCACGCGTTGGAAATGATCCGCACCGCCACCGCCCTCCGCCGCGGCGCGGGCAAGGATTTCCTCGTTTATGGACGCATGCAGCCGCCGGCAGAGGTGACCGACGTCGCCACCATTACCTGGGAGTGGAACAGCCATGTCTACCGCGTCCCCGCCGTCTTCCACGCCGCGTGGACGGCGCCGGACGGGCGCCACGGGGTGGTGCTGGCGAACTGGACCGATCGGCGGCAGCGCGTGCAACTGACCGATTCCCACCTGGGCGAGCATGCCACAATGCACGTCTCCGGTAAAAAGATCACCCGGCGCCGGATTGTTCTAAAGGATGGCACGGCAACAGTAAGCATTCCGGCGCTGGGGTGCGTGCTGGTTGAGGGTGGGTAGCGAAATAAAGCTGACAGGCTATCACCGGTCACCGCGCGTTAACGCCATAATTTCATCCGTGGTCATGCGCACGGATCCTTTACCATGCATGCGCTCGACTATACGGCGGCCATTGGAATTCGCCTCGTGCACAGGTACGATTTTGGCAGCATCACCTTCCACCACGAATTCCACCTCGGTTCCCGGCAAAAGATGGAATTGTCGGCGGATCTGTGCGGGGATGGTCACTTGACCATTTGCAGTGACTTTCATGGTCGCTCCTTCTTCTTATGTTCAAGTGTTTCACAGCTCGCATTAACCGTCAATACCATGGTCATAACTGAGGATGTGATCCGGAGATAGCTGCCAGGGCACTGATATTTGGTTGTTAGTCAATCCAATCTAATATCCCGAATCTCAAATCCCAAATTTTGACGTCCCCACCCGCATTCGCTATACTAATGCGAATCCGATTCACCCCAACTTCGGGCGGCATCGCGCCGTCCCCTTGGAGACACCGAATGCTCGATTACGGCCTGACTGAAGAACAGGTATTCATTCGCGACTGCGCGCGCGAGATTGCGGAGAAGCGCATTCGCCCCGTGGCGGCCGAATATGACCGGGAAGAAATTTTCCCGTGGGACATTGTGAAGGCGCTGGCTGCCGCGGACCTGTGCGGCGTGTATATCGATGAGAAGTACGGCGGGCTGGGCGGCAGCACACCGATCATGAACATGGCGATCGTCACCGAGGAGTTGTCCAAGGCGTGCGGCGGCATTGCGCTGGCCTTCGCCGCCACCGGCCTGGGCACCATCCCCATCATCGTGGCCGCTTCCGAAGAGCAAAAGGAAAAATATCTGCCGGAAGTCGCCTCCGGACGAAAGCTGGCCGCCTTCGGGTTGACCGAGGCCAACGCCGGCTCCAACGTGGCGGGCATGACGACCCGCGCGGTGAAGGACGGCGACGACTACATTATCAACGGCACCAAGCAGTGGATCACCAACGGCGGCGAAGCGGAGATCTACACCGTGTTCGCGGTGACCAACCCGGAGAAGGGCGCCCGCGGCATCTCTGCCTTCATCCTGGAGAAGGGGATGGAAGGCTTCACCTTCGGCAAGAAGGAAGACAAGCTGGGCATTCGCGCCAGCGCCACCCGCGAGTTGGTCTTCCAGAACTGCCGCGTGCCGAAGAGCCAGCTCATGGGCCGCGAAGGCACCGGCTTCATCACCGCGATGCGGACCTTCGACCTTTCCCGCCCCGGCGTGGCCTCGCAGGCGGTGGGCATCGCCGCCGGCGCGCTCGACCTCGCGGTGGCATTCGCCAGCGAGCGCAAGCAATTCGGCCAGCCCGTCTCCAGCTTCCAGGGCCTGCGCTTCATGCTCGCCGACATGGCGATGAAGGTGGAAGCCGCCCGCGCGCTGGTCTACGCGACCGCCCGCCACATCGACGCGAACCCGAAGGCACGCCCTACCCTGTATTCCGCGATGAGCAAATGCTTCGCCTCCGACGTGGCCATGGAAGTCACCACCAACGCCATCCAGGTCTACGGCGGCCATGGCTACATGCGCGAATACCCCATCGAGAAATACATGCGCGACGCCAAAATCACCCAGATCTACGAAGGCACCAACCAGATCCAGCGCGACGAGATTGGCCGCGCGCTGATTCAGGAACTGCACAAGGATTAGTGATAGGTAGAACCCCACCTTCTTCCGAAGGTGGGGTTTTTTGTGGAAGTTAGGTACGATAACTAATAAGCTCCGGGTATCACCGATCCATCGGGATCAGGAATGAGAGCCGAAATGACCGTCTCGCTATCATACAGCCACTCCGGATAAGGACCGAACGCCATAATGTGGCCGTATTCATCATGCATATCCTCTAACAAATCCTCATGACTCTCACCGGTATTATATGAATACCACGATGCAGCCCCAATCACGGTAAGCGTAAGACCAATAAGTAAGTATTCATCTCCATCCGGGACCATCGCCAACGCTTTATTTATAAAGACATCATTCACGATGCCACGGAGCGGAAGCTGCTTGTCATGAAAAACAATCAGGCACGTCCGGGGTTTGAGTTTGTTAACTTGTCTTTCAAATTCGTTAAAGGAGGTAAAGAATATAAATTCTTTATTACCTGCAGCATTAGGATAACGTATCATCAGGAGAATCTCGCTTGTCTCCTCAATCCAGCATCGTACCGTATTTCGAAATGTATCGCTAAAGGCTGATTGATATGCCATAATATACCTTTGCCTTTACAGTAAACGTCTACCCCTTGCGCAACCGGTTGGCGCAATGCAAGAATATGCTGATTATAACGCCATTTCCGCCAATTGTCCGGGGAAAGTAATCTGGAGGCCGAACCTCTGAGTCCGCGCGAGGTGATATCGAGAATAGGCGGCACGCGCGGACTCAGAGGTCCGCGCTCCCAGATTTACCGCAAACGCAGCGTGATAATCTCAAACGGCCTATATTCGACCATCACCGCGCCGCCGTGGACGGGCAGGTCTTCGCCGTCGCGCTCGAGAAGGTCGGTGCGGGTGGCGCGGGAGCAAAGGCCGTTGACGAGGAGGCGGGCGGCGCCGCGGCGGCGGTAGGCTTCGAAGAGGCGGACGATCAGGCCGTCGCCATCCTCCGCGCGCTTGACCGTGTCGATGACCAGGTTGGTCTTGTCCACGCGGAAGTAGCTGTGCGCGCGCGCCAACATGCCATGCTGCACGGGCAGCAGGCGCACGCGGAAGGGCACGTTCAGATCATAACCGGCCAGCGGCACGCCGCTGCTTTCCACCTCGCCGCGGTGGGGCAGCAGGCTGTAGGTGAAATGATGCCGGCCCTGGTCCTCCTGATCGTCCGCGGACTGCAGCAGGCGCAACCGCAGCACGTTGCGCCGCACGTCATACCCATACTGTCCATCATTGAGCAGCGCCACTCCATAATCCCCTTCGGATAGATCAGCCCACTTGTGCGCGCACAGTTCGGTGTGGGCGGCATCGCGGCATGTGTTGTGGTGGGTGGGGCGGTCGAGATGACCGAACTGCACCTCGCAGGTCACCCGCGGGCTATGGACCGTCACCGGGAAGGCCACCGCCAGCGCGCTGTTCGCTTCATGCCAGTCGAGATACGTCTCGAAATCCAGCCGGCGGCTGTTCGCCTCCAGACGGATGAACTGTACCAGGCGCGCCCGCGGCGTGAGCGCCCGCTCAATACGCACCGATGCGCGCAGCGGGCCGTTTTCGATTGGCTCGCTGACTGCCGGAGCAGTCAGCTCCTCGCACGCAGCCTCGATAAGCGGGCTGCCGGTATTGCTGTCAACGTGATAATCGTCGCGGCGCTGAAAACGGTTGCCGGCAGCGCCGGGGACGATGATTTCCCGCTCCTGTGTTTTATCGAGATAGGAGACCACCTCGCCGCACTCGTTCAGCTCCACGCGCACCAGTTCATTCTCCAGCACGCGCCCGTCGGTGCGGGCAACATCGGTAATCGCCAGCGCCGACTCCTTCAGCCGCGCCCGCTCGCGCAGATTGTAAACCACGTAACCCATAGGCGGCGCGTCCACGATCTCCACCAGCAACCGGCGCTCACCGTCTTCCTCGGTGATCTGCGTGCGCGATGCCTGCCCGCGCGGCGAGAAGGCATTGACATCGCTTTTGCCCTGCCACGGCACGCTGACCAGGCCTGAACGCGGGAAGGAAAGTGTATTCCACACCGCCACCGGGTGGGACAGATCGCCGGTGTCGAGGAGCGCGGCGAAGGTATCCAGACAGTATGCTGTTACACCTTCGCTGATCTCGCGCACGCGCGCGTACCCCTCAGGCTGTCCTTCGTCTTCCGATACACCGGGGGAATGCGCATGACCCTGGCCGCGCAGCAGCAGCGACCACGCCGCGCCCAGCGCCGCCCGCGGATAGTCAGCCTTGCCGGGTTGCATGGCAGCGAGAAACTCGGCGTCGCGCAGCAGAAACTCTCCCCGGCGGTTTTCCCGCTTGCGCTGCGCCTCTGTGGTGCAAAGGCCGCGGCGGCACCCAATATTCAGCTCGCTTGCCCACGTCCGCGGATCGGGCGTGCTTGCCGTCGCCGCGCGGAACCACACGCCGGCCTGTAAGGCGTAGACGAGCACGCGCGAGCCGTCGATGCCCTCCCACCAGAACGCAGCCGGCGGAAACCGGTCGAGCCGGCGCGGCGAATGCTGTGAAATCAACACCGTATGGAGATGGCACCCCCGCAGCACCTGCGGTAAAACGCCCGAGTAGCCGGCAGCGGCCGGCAGCCGGAGGATTTCCGGTTCGGCGCCGAACCGTTCGCGATGGTCGCGCATACCCTGTAGAAGCTGCCGGACCAGCGACTCGCCGGAGATAAGGTTGGTATCTACCGCCATTCGCATCGTCCCCCGCGGTTCACGGACGCAGCCGGGCCAGACCGGAGGGGATGGCCAGCGTGTGACATCTGCAATCGGCGTCGGTTCCGGATACGGGTAAGCAACAATCTCCAACAAGTGACAATCACACCAGCGCCGGTAGCAAAGCGCGCCGGCAAACCGGCTGACGCGATCCAGGATGATCTGCGAATGTTTCTCCATGCAACCTCGGACGATCAGCGTTATCAGCAGGCATGCTTCCGCATCGCACGGAAATAGGAAGCGCGCGGGTATCCGGCGGCATATCCACGGGATCGAGATGAAGCTGCACGAATCACCCTCTCGGCGCGATGCGGGGGGCATGTGTACCTTTTTCCCAGAAATGGCCCATCATAAATATGGAGTATGGCGCTGCAGCCGGGATGGGACAAATAAATTGTGGATTGCGTGGTGATAGAAGTGAATATGGGACCTTGCCATGTTATCGTTACCGCATGATATTGCTTGCTCTTGCTCTGACTGATCTTCGCATCTTTTATCGACTTTACACGAGTTTTTCCCCGTTAGACTTACAGGAATCTGAAAAGCAATTTAGAGCAAGAGGTAGAGCAAGAGCATGAAATACCGTGCGGTAATCGTAACATATCCCTTATACCGTTGGGGGTAAGGGGGGCAGTCCACGAGGCTTGATCGACACGCGGGAGAGAGCGCACCTCGCATGAAGGAGAGGCGAAGCTTCGTCGAAGCACTTTGAGCGCGTTTATCCGGCGTTCAGCCGCGCACGACCTGTCCGAAGGCATCCTGCAGGTGGGTCAGCGAATGTTCGAGGTCGTCAATGCGCCGATCGATCTCTGCCTGCGGATCGACCACCGGGACGGCGCGATGCGACAGGAACCACCAGACGGCCGTAATGCCCGCCACCAGCAGCGTGCCAGCCACTACCTCGGCGATGAGCGCCAGGGACGAATGCTCCTGTGATGTTGTAGACGTTGTCCTCATCTTCGTGTATTTCCGTCTCCGTGAAATTGCGCTTGATAAATATCGGCAGCTCGACCGGATTAAACGGCTTCCGCACAAACGAGTATAACAGACCATGTATCGAGCGTCAACGTGACGGCGTGCCGCCGGCGGGACAAGCCGTCACTGTATTACCAATCCGCAATTTCTCGCCGCTACGCGCAGATCTCGTGTTTGGTTGCGGCGCAGCCGCCCTGCGCTACTCTTCGTTTTGTCCATGTTTCAGCGCGCGTTCGCGTTCGCGGTCTGTTTCGCGTTCGGCGATAGCCTCGCGTTTATCGTATTGCCGTTTGCCGCGCGCCAGCGCCAGCTCGACCTTTGCCCGCCCCTGGGTGAGGTAGATTTTCAGCGGGATAAGTGCCAGGCCCTTTTCGCGCGTTTTGCCCAGCAGGCGACGAATTTCCTCTTTATGCAGCAGGGCTTTGCGCACGCGCAGCGGGTCGACATTGGCGCGGTTGCCCTGATCATACGGGCTGACGTGCATGTTGTGAATCCACACTTCGCCCTGGTCTACGCGCGCGTAACTGTCACGCAGGTTGCCTTTCCCCGCGCGCAGCGATTTGATCTCGGTGCCGGTCAACTGCAGGCCGGCTTCGAGCGTCTCCAGGATTTCATAATCGTGCCGGGCCTTGCGGTTGTCGGCCAGCACGCGTCCCGCGGTGGGCATTGCGCCCCATCCTTTCTTAGCATTGTTCCCTGACCCGGCGATGCGGGAACCAACAAACTTCGCGCAAAAGAGCACGGCGCCGGTCTTCCGTTCATGCTCGGGCTTGGGTCAGTCTCTATGCAGGGAAATTCAGGTTTCGGGTCGTTTTCGCTCGATACGGTGTAACGAATTTTCTGCTGATATTATAACTGAAGATACACGCGCCGCACACCCGCCATAACGATAAATTATGACGGGTGTGCGGCGCATGTTGCGAAAACTTTCCGCCGAAACAGCGGACGGCGTTACCTATCCCGCGTGATGAAGCGGACGATAAGGAATCAAACCGATCACACTATTCCGTACTGATTTGCTCGGTTTTCGGACGGCGGCCACGACGGCGCGGCACGGGCGGGAGCTCCGCACTGGCTTCCTGGCGAAGGGCATCAATTTGCGTGTCAATTTCGCGGACTCGCTCCATCAATCGCTCGCGGCGTCGCGTGAGCGTGCCGATTTTTCGCTCCGCAACTTTGCTCGATTTCTTTAACGTTCTACGACGATCACGAAGTTTTGCCATGACAGACTCGACTTCTTCCAGGTTCATTTCATCGATCGTGGGCATTGCACTCCCCCTTACACTGAGTTTTACCTTCTTCGTCGCAAGCAGTGTAGCATAAGTCATGCACTGCCGCAAGTAAAACAGATAAGTCATTTTATCACAGAGTACTCATGATATGCAAACTTGCGCAAAAATTAATATTAAAAATTCGCCTCCATTCCATATCGTCAGTCGTAACCTTTCACGGAGATATGCCTCTTACTCATCCTCATACTCTTACTCATACTCGTTGAAATTCTATACAACGTGTTGAAAAAATTGTTGCCTGCAGGATAAAGTGGTTTATGACTGAAGGCTCGTGGCTGGGACCTGTCAAGCTTTCGGCTCTCGGCATAGCCTGGCAAGATCAAGGACACTAGCCACTGGCCACCAGTCCACTTAGCCTGCACTACGCTAATCAGCGGCAGGACTTTTTCGCCGGCATGCCGAAGTTCTCAATACGAGTGCAACACGCGGTGCACCACCAATACCTGCCCGACAGAAAGGCGGCGGCGATGCGATACGGTATAATGATGAGCTTCGCCCTCCTCTTCCTCCTGATGCTCTGCGGTTGCGGAGACCATATCTCCACCGCCGACATTGAGCAGGAAATCGCCGCCCGCGCGCCGGAATTCATCGGACCGGCCGAGGGATATCGCGCGGAAATCCACGGTATCGATGCCGGACGCATCGGTGAAATCTCCATCGTCGCCATCGGCGTCAAGCCGGATCCCAACCTGGTCGTCGATCCGTTGCGGCTGACGCTCAAGGGGATGGAATTCCAGCGGCAGCCGTTTCATATTCTCCACACCGGACAGGCGACCTTTTCCGGGCACATCAGCGAGTCCGCCGTCAATTACTATTTACGCCAGCAACAGCGCACAGCCGCTGGATTTCTCAAAAATATTCGCGTGGAATTCCAGCGAGGCGCCGTGCGTGTTTCCGGCAGTTTCTCCGTACTCGAGGTGGCGGTGCCCATCGAAACAACCGGACAATTACAGGTCGTGGACGGCATCCGCCTGCATTATAAAGTGGTGAAATTGCGCGTGCTCGGCGTGGGCGTGCCGCCGGCGCTGCCCAGCCTGCTGACCAGTCTCGTCAACCCGCTGGTCGATCTCTCCGGCCTGCGCTTCACCCCCCGCATTACCCGCGTAGTGCTGGAACCGGGCGCGGTGACCGTGAGTGGGACGGCAACACTGGCGGGGGAATAATCCCTGGGAGCGCCGGCAGCTCTTGCCGGCACGATCACGCGCCTGTTGCCGAATTTAGCGCATTTCGAGAGCCAGTGCTCGACAAGCATTATAATTCGAGAGCGGGCACGTGATCAGCCGGCAGAAGATGCCGGCGCTCCCAGGGACACCGAATTTATCACACGATGAAGACCCAACCTTTGCCGGGTTCGATGAGAATCACTTCATCCGGTTGGAAGGAAGCCGCAGACTGAAAATTCTCTACCTCGGGGGCGGTCAGCGCGGTGGGCGACAGACCCAGCGCTTCCCAGTCAATCTGTAGGCGAACCGTCACTGCCTCCGGCGCCCAACTGGCCAGCGCAATGAGGGTTTTACCATCACGGACATACGCGGTAGCCTTCACGTCCTCGCGGTCGGGACGGACGGGGCAGGCGGGGTGCCAGTAGCCGTGCATCTCCGCTTTGTCGATGCCGAAGGCGTCCCACACCTTCCACATCGGGCGCGGATCGGCGTTTTCCCCATGCGGGAAGCGGGCGGTCATGCCGTAAACCATGCCGCGCCAGCGGTTGCCGCCGTCCTGCAGCATATCGCCCATCAGGCCGTAGGGGATGCCGGCGATCTCCGTCAGCCAGTAGTCGGGCGCGGCGTTATAATCGAAGAACTCGCCGAACCACAGGCTGTCGATGAAGGGGAAGAACTCCAGGTACTGGTTAGCCGGACCGCAGGATAAGAGATCGCAGGAATGCAGGTCGATCAGAGAGCCGGGGCGCAGGCGGTTCATGATCTTGCGCATGCGCTTGATGATGTGGCGGTCGAAGCTGACGTCGTCGAGGTAGAGGCCGTCGATCTCAATGTTCTTGAGCAGCCAGGCCAGCCCTTCCAGGTAGTAGTTGTACCAGCGCGAAGCGCCGCTGTTGACCACCGCATTGCTCACGTCGCCGCCCATGTGATCGTACCAGGCGGAGGTGTAGTCGCCGCCGAAATGCTGGCGCAGCCACGGGTAGCCGTCGCCGGGGCCGGGGGCGAGGATTTCGTGACCGAGACTGCGCAAGGCCCAGATCTCGGTGATGCGATTGGTCAACTCGCGCACGGTGTAATAAATTTTCACCTTCACGCCCTTCGCGTGCGCTTCGCGAACGTAGGCAGCGAGCTTCTCGTTGGCGAGGAAGGGATAGTTGATGTAGGGATTCATCGGCCCGGCATGGTGGACATTGATGATATTTGCGCCCGCCTCGACCGCCCGGTCCACCGGCTGGGAGCTGTGGAAATACCGCTCGTGGAAGTGCTTCGGCGGATCCAGCGGTTTGCACGGGGTGACGAGCAGCGCGAACTCGAAGGTGAGCTCTTCGCCTGCCTGTAGCGTCCGCGGACCGCTGGACGCGCGTACCGGCACCGTGTTCCCCTCTTCCGTGAAGGTGATTTTCCCTTTGCCGCCATTATCCCAGGAGGTCGGTGGTTGTAATTGGCCGATCCGCCAGTACAGGTTGACCATCGGTCCGCAGTAATCGGCGCCACGCAATTCGCACTGCAGGCCGGCGTTCGCATCGCCGATCCAAAAACTGTCGTAATACGGCTCACCGCTGTTGAAGCCCGTGCTGTGCGCCTCGCGTCCCCACTGCCAGATGTGCTCAGCGGGACGGATACCGCCCTTGCGCCCGCCGCCCACCAGGTAGGTGGCGGTCTCGCGGCGGAGGGGGAGGTCCAGCGCGATATCCTCCACTGCGATCCGTTCCACCGCGCGGCAGGTCAGCGTGAAATCGAGATGGCCGTCGCATTCCATGCGCGCCCGGCAGCGCACGGACAACGGACCGACCCGGCCGTCGGTTTCCCATTCCACAGCGCCGGGCGCCTGCTTGACCAGGCGCGGCTCCTGCGCGTGCAGCCTCTCTCCGTTAACCATGAAGGACATGGGCGCAGCGAGGAGCTCGGTGCCGTTGCCGATGATGCTTTCAGGAAGTGTATTTTTTCCGAAGGTGACGGCACGGTTTAAACAACGGACCGTATGGTCCGTCACTTCCAGCGGGGTGAAAGGCTCCGCCACCTCGTCATCGTCGCCCAGTGTGGAATTGAGCCAGCGCAGGCGGGAATGCCGCCACGGCTCGCTGTCGCCGCGGTCAACCATCACCTCATCGGTAATCTCAATACACAACCTCACAGCCGTCGCGGGAGCATTTTGGGGCCGGATGGTCAGTGTCCCTTCATATTTACCGAAGTGGGCGTCCGCCGGGATGTCGATGCCGCACCAGAGCGCCTGCACGCTGCCCTGCGGCACGGAGACGGACTTCATGAAAGGCCGGCCCAGCCAGTCCACGCCACCCAGGTTGAAGCAGGTGAAGGCATCCGCCGGAATGGTGGCCCCGCCGGAATGCAGGTCGCCAAACTCGACCGCGATCTCCTCCACCGGCTCGCGGGAAGCGTATATGCCGAGTTGAAAGGCATAATATTCATTCCGGCACGGTTTACCGCTGAATGCGGCGGAGGGGCCGCGCGTAACCCAGCAGTAGGGCAGATCCTCGCGCATGCGGATGGGATATTGCCGATCCTCGGGGAAGAGCAGGTAGGGCGCGGGGTGCGCAACGAGCAGCGCCTGCAGCTCCGTCGTGGTGGCTACCACCTCCATCGGGTCGAAACGGTCGAATTCAGAGCGGGCTTCGAAGCGCAGCAGCGTGGCCGGCGGAAAATCCTGACCTGGCGTGCCGATGCATTTCAACCAGGCGGTATCCGCGGTTGCGACAGGCGGCAGGTAATCCTTCTCATACCAGCCGCTGCCGGGCTGGATTTCGTGCGGATAATAGTACACATAATACTCGCCGGGCGTCTCGGCCTGAAAGACGAGATCGGCACTCTCGCGGTTCATACGCAGCACCGCCAGGTTGTCGATCTCCCGATCGGCGGCATCGGTGATGATGATGCGCTTGCGTTCGGGGTCGTGATCGCGCCGGCGCCAGGAGAGGTGGACGCGGACGGCTTCCGCCGGCGCATCGACCTGCACGACTGCCCGGTGCAGGCCGCGGGCCTCCGGCCAATCGGCGACGGCATAGGGGATGTCAGTAAGCTGTAGCATCATGAGATCACCTCCGGGAGCGCGAACCATGATCAGCCAGGAAGGATAATCTTCTGAGTCCGCGCGTGTTGTTATATGCGTATCCTTGCCAGGGTTATTTTCTCGTAAGCCCGCTCTTCTCCTCGTTCATAGAGACAGCAAATTGTTGTATCCAAGAGGATAGCCAGGTCGGAATAAGCAGCGGGGCCAGGATGAAGGAGGAGGCCGGCATCCCAGGTACGGCACTCGTCATGGCTGGTTTTCACCGTCATGCGCTCGCGTTTCTCACTGGCCGGATTACAGAAGAGGACGATGTTTTCATCATACCGGGCGAGGCTGGCCTGGCAGGTGGGCTCGATCAGCGCCTCATCATAGGTGATCTCCGAAAAGGTTTCGCCGCCATCCCGACTCCGCACCACGGCACGGCGATGGTTGCCGGAGTAGTTGCGGCAGTTCAGATAGAGGGTGCTATCGTTCAGTTCCAGTGCGGAGCACTCGTTCGTGCCGGTGCCGGCGCTGCCGCCGAGGCGCCAGGTTGCGCCATGGTCGTCGCTGTAGATGACGTGGGAGTGTTTGGGATCGCTGCGATCGTAATGCACCGGCTGCACATGATCGCAGGGGATGATGAGCCGGCCCGAGCGGAGGACGGTGCCGTGAGTAGGACCGGTAGCATACCAGGTCCACGCGGGATCGCTCACCGCGGCGGTGATCTCCCACGGCGCTGCCCACGTCGCCCCGTCATCCGTGCTGCGGGTGAGCCAGACGGCGCGCTTGCCCTTCCCCTGCTGGATAATATCCTGGTTGTCGGTCGCGCGGTTCTTCGTAAACGGCAGCCAGATCGTGCTGTCGAATGGATCCACTACCGGGCAGGGATTGCCACAGGTCATCTCCGGCTCGGTAACGACAACTTGCATCTCCTCCCAGGTGGATCCGCCGTCGAGACTGCGCTTCAGCAGCAGATCGATCTCGCCGGCGTCACTGGTGCCGTGCTTCCGACCCTCGCAGAATGCCAGCAGCGTGCCGCGCATCGTCACCGCCAGCGCGGGGATGCGATCGGTATGGTAATCCGCCTGCCCGGCAATGAAGAGGTCGTATTGATCCAGGATACGCATGTCTGCCTCATTTGGTTTTACACAGGTGCGGATAACGCTGTACATAACATGCCCTGATTGTCGCAACTATCAGACAATCAAATCGGTTTCCTGCCTTGCTACGGTATCAACTCCGGTCGCCAGCGAAAAACGTTGATGTGGAACTTCCCGAAAAGGTTGGCATACCAGACGGTGATGATCGTGCCGTCGGTGGTCTGCGCGCTGTTCGGGTAGCAGGAGTCGAAGTTCGGGATATCGTCGGTGATGATGCGCGTGTTGGCGATGTCCCAGGTCTCGCCTTCGTCGCGGCTGACGGTGGCGTAGATGGAGCCGGGGTAGCAGCGCGAAGCATGGACGCAGAGGATGCGGCCGTCCTGCAACTGCAGCAGGTGACCGGGCGAATCCATGCTGCTCATCGCCGTCTCGCGCCATGGCTCCCAGGTGTGGCCGTCGTCATGAGACACGGATTGCAGCAGCATGCCGACGCCCGTCGCCTCACGCGTGCGCAAGCTCTGCGTGCGGGAGACGATAAGGATTTTCCCGCTCTTCGTGCGCAGCAGCGAACATTCACCCTCGATGCCGACCTTCCAGTCAGGGATCGACGCAAGATATTGCCAGCTTCGGCCATCATCATCGGAGTTGAAGATCGCCACTGACACCGGGTCAGCGGTGTAATCCCAGGCGTGGCTCGCGTTGAAGCGCGCGTAATTCACCGCCACCAGCAGGCGCCCGGAGGGCAGCAGGATCATGTGGCGCTCCACCTCGCCGTACTTGATTTCGTTCGGGACCGTCATCGGTTCGGTAGAGAACTGCCAGGTCTTGCCGCGGTCGGTGGACCAGGCGCCCCAGAGCGTATATGCATCGTAGCGCGTCCAGTCGAACATGCCGTTTTCATCGTAGAAGGCGCCGGCGCGGTAGTCGGTGGTCACCCAGTCGCCGTTCGGCAGCTCGAAGATGGGGGCGCACCGGTGGTCGCTCTGGCCAAGATCGTAGAGCGTCTCGCGCGGGCTCCAGGTTCGCCCACCGTCCGGCGAGCGCGTGATGACGATGTGACCGTCGGTTGCCAGGTGGTCGCTGCCCTCGCGGCAGGTGATAATAATTTCGCCGTCGCGCAGCGCCGTTACCGTGGCCGGATGCAAGTGCAGGATATTATCCACGGCGGCGATGAGCCGCTCCCCCTGCAGGCGCTGCGGGAAGAGGCGGGTATAGATCTGCGCGGCCAGCATTTCATGCGCTTTGCGCAGCTCGGTAAGGTCGGATTGCAGCATGGAAACTTCGCCGCGCAGCGTGGCCAGGCTGGTGGCCAGCGCGTCGGGCCGTGGGCTGACGAAATACATCGTCTGCGCGTCGGGCAGCGCCGGCAAATCGACGCGGAGTTGCAGCGGCTTGCCTTCTTCCAGCCAATCAGCAGGTATGGTCAGCCGGTAAAAGCCGGAGATATTCGGGATGCGGAAGGCGCGGTGAGAGGATTCCACGTGCGTCATCGCGCGCTGCGGCTGGAACTCCAGCGTGCACTCGCTCGCGTGCAGCATGTAGCGATCCGGCCAGCCCAGCGGAAACTCGACGGTGTGCTTTCCGTTGATCGTCAGCACGGCCTGCGCCATCGGATAGGCTGGGCGCAGGGCGGGGCGCACCTCGCTGCCACCGATCCAGGTGAACACGGTCTCCGCCTTCACCTGCGTTGGGCTGGTCGCCCACTCCACATAGGTGCGCCCGGTGATGGTGACAGCCTTCCCCGGCAACTCACCGCGGAAATCGGTCAGGTGCGGCGGGTTGCCCTGCGGCGAGGTGGTACACCAGGGGATCTCGCCCTCGGGCACGCTGAGCGGGCACCGAAACCCCTCCTGCTCGTTGGGGTAGCGGCGGGTGTCAAGGAACTCCTGACGGGATGCGGTCATGGGAAGGCCTCCGTCGAGATACGAAGTGTGAGACTAACGTAACATGTTATGCCGCCCCGATCAACGCGCGCGCTTTCTCCAGCGCCGCGGGGAGCTGCTCCGGCAATTTGCCGCCGGCCTGGGCAAAATCGGGACGGCCGCCGCCGCCGCCGCCGGCCACTTTCGCCGTCTCGCGCACGATGTTGCCTGCGTTGAAGCGGTTCAGCAGGTCCTTGCTCACCTTCACCGCGAAAAAGACTTTGCCATCGGATACGGAACCGAGTACGACCACGCCGGACTGCAGGCGGTCCATATACTGGTCGGCAAGCTGGGCCAGGGTGCCGGCCTCCACACCGTCGAGCTGCGCCACGATCACCTGCACGCCGCCGATCTCCTCGACCTGCGGGCCGGCCGCGCCGCCGCCGGCGGCCACTTTCACCTTCAGCTCATTGATCGCCTGCTGTGCCTCGCGCAGCTCGCGCTGCAATCCCTCCACGCGCTCGCTGACCTCCTCCGCCGGCACCTTGAAGCGGACGGACAGCTCGCGCACCAGGTCGGCCTGCTCGCGAGCCCACTGCATCGCTTTGAACCCGGTATATGCCTCGATGCGGCGGATACCGGCGGCCACCGAGGATTCGGCGATGATGCGGAAGAAACCCGCTTGCCCGGTGCGGTCCAGGTGAGTACCGCCGCATAGCTCGCGGCTGAAGGCCACGTCGAATTCGCCGCCGCCCACGTTCACCGTGCGCACCCAGTCGCCGTATTTCTCACCGAAGAGCGCGGTGTAGCCCTCTTTGCGCGCTTCCTCCAGCGTCATATCGCGAATAGCTACCGGGGCGTCGCCGAGAATCTTCTCGTAAACCAGCTCCTCCACGCGGCGGATTTCCTCCGGAGTCATCGCCTGCGGGTGGCTGAAGTCGAAGCGCAAATAGTCCTCGTCCACCAGCGAGCCGGCCTGCTTGGCGTGCTCGCCCAGCACCCGGTGCAGTGCCCAGTGCAGCAGGTGGGTACTGGTGTGCGCGCGACGGATGGCATCGCGGCGTGAAGCATCCACGCGGGCGGTAACCGTCGCTTCATACGGCCCGGGCATGAATTCTTCATACCCGCTGAGATCGACGACGTGCAGCACGTGGCCGAAGCGATCTTTCCCTACATCCACAACCGTGAGCGTCGTATCGCCCATGATGAGCGTACCGTAATCCGAGCATTGCCCGCCCGAAGTGGCATAAAACGGCGTCTTATCCAGCACCACCACCGCCGAAGTATGGTCGTCATTGGCCTCGAAGCGCAGCAGCGAGGCATCCGTCTCCGTCCTGAAATAGCCGACGAATTCGGTCGCCGGCACATCGGAGCCGAGGCTGATGCTCGTCTCGTAATCGAAGCGGGCACTGGCGCGGGCACGCTCGCGGGCGGTCTCCATCGCCGTTTGATAGCCCGCTTCGTCGATCCGCAGCCCGGCGTCCAACGCCGTCTCCTCCGTCATCTCTTTCGGAAAGCCGTAGGTGTCATACAGGGTGAAGACATCCTCGCCGCGCAGCTCTGCCGCCCCCTGCGCCTTCGCGCGTGCGATCAGTTGGTCCAACAACTCCTCACCGCGCTCCAACGTCTCCGCGAAGCGCGTCTCTTCCGCCCGCACGGTGTCGATGATGAAGCGCTCGTTATCTTTCAGCTCATGGTAATGCCCGCCCATCATCTCGACCAGCGTGGGCACCAGCTTGTGCAGGAACGGCTCGGTCAATCCCAGCACGCGGCCGAAGCGGTAGGCGCGGCGAATGATGCGGCGCACCACGTAGCCGCGCTTGCTGTTCGAGGGCAGCACGCCGTCGGCGATGGTGAAGGCCATACAGCGCAGGTGGTCCCCGATCACGCGCTGCGCCAGTAATTGCTCCTCGTTGACGGCAGACAGTCCGGCCAGCGCGCGCGCCGCATCCATGATGGGGCTTACCAGATCGGTGTCGTAATTGGAATCCACTTCCTGCAGAATGCTGGCGATGCGCTCCAGACCGGCGCCGGTGTCGATGCCGGGCACGGGCAACGGTGTCAATGTGCCGTTGTGATTGTTGAATTGCTGGAAGACGTGGTTCCAGATTTCCAGCCAGCGGTCGCAGCCGCACTCGGGCGAGTTGCAGTCCGGCCCGCAGGCCAGGTGCGCGCCACGATCGTAATGCATCTCCGAGCACGGGCCGCACGGGCCGCCGGTCGCCAGGCCCCACCAGTTTTCTTTCTTCCCGAGCGGGATGATGCGCTCGTTCGGCACGCCGATCTCCTGCCAGATTGCCCGGGCTTCCAGGTCCTCCTGGTAGGGTTCGCCCTTTCCCGGCTTGTAGTAGGTCACCCAGAGGAGGTCGGGCTGCAAACCGAGCCCGCCTTCCGAGTGCGGCAGGATGCAAAACTCCCACCCCCACTCTAGCGTCTCCTTTTTGAAGTAGTCACTGAAGCTGAAGTTGCCCAGCATCTCGAAGAAGGTGTGGTAGCGGGCTTTATGGCCGACGTTGTCCAGGTCATCAGTGCGCAGGCATTTCTGCACGGTCACCACGCTGCCGTATGGCGGCTCCACCTCGCGACGGAACCATGGCACGAACTGCTGCATGCCAGCCGAGGTGAACAGCGTGGTGGGATCGGCGGGCACCAGCGAGCTGCTCGGGAGTATTTTATGCCCGCGCTCTTCAAAAAACCGCAGAAACGCGGCGCGAATATCATTGCCGGTCATCATGGGTGCGCTCTTCTCTCGTCAAATAAAACAGAGGAGAGTATACCAGAAAAAGGACAATGTCGGGATAGCTGCTCACGACAGGCAAGCCTGCCCGGCGCGACGCGTGGCATGATGGAAAGGGAGGCAGCGCCCAGTTGCTCCCCTGCGCTCCAGAGCATGTTCGGCATATCACCTGCCAAAGCGATAAGTATGGTATCCTGTTGCTTTGCGGCAGACCCTGGCATGATTCCCCTGCCTGTGAAGGAGGTAGATCGGCTGATCCATCGAAGAGGGGAGATACTGGACCGTTGCTCTCTGTCTTACTAATCCTCGAGTTCTTGCCATCAGACGCAGATTTCGGTTTTTGAGTTACCGCGCTGCCGCCCTGCGTTCTGTCGCTCTCTTGTTTTTCTCTTAGTCTTGAAAGAATAATAATGATAATAAGCCCTGCGGAAATGTGGATAGCACGAGAACCGTGAGCGTAGCAAGAGTGTGGAGAAGCCGGAGAAAGTTGCCGGCGAATTGGCGGAGTTGCCCACACCCCCTGCACTCTCCACAGCTCTCCCGGCTTGTGCACAGGCGATTCTCTCCAACCTGTTGATATCGGGCGGCAAGGCCGGCGCCGGCGGATTTGAACGTTTCTCCGGTCATGTGCGCTACGGTTGGCAATAGCGTTATGATAGCTAAGGAGGATAACGTGAAAAGTATGATAAGTAAGGTTACGAAGGGCAAGTTATCCACACCTGTGGATACGATATGTGGAGAAATATTTATAGTTCGTCTTAGCGCCTGTCTGTCGAACATTCGCGCCCTTTCAGGGGTGTTTCCGGTAGAAAATGGGGAGGGCAAGGGACGATATTGAACGTGAAAACCGCCCCGGGCGGCTTTTGGCCTGAGTTGCCCTCACACATCGACCGCAGTATAATATCGGCACGAACCGGACGGGACTATCCACAGCCTTACACACACTTGTGGAAAACATCGTCATGCAACCAACCGGATGGTCGCGCTGGGCTTTTCCTGGTGGCGATAACCCCGAAACCGGACATCCGGCAACTCAGAGCCAGAGTTTTCCAAATCGCATTGCCATTCATTTTCCGGCAGTCTTACGCCGGAGTCGCCATGCCGGCACTTTGTCATGGGGATATACCCCCCGTGCAACCACGGTAAGCGGCCGGCAATACGGCCGGCATAGGAACCGATCGCACACTTACTTTCATTGCCCGGTGGCCGGTTGGCCGCCACTTACAGTCGTTATCGTCGTCATATCGTCGTTCCTCCGGTGCCCGGCTGCCCCGGCAGCCTGTTTGTGTCTGATCGGTTCGCGTAGCGTAACACGCGTACCCTGTGGAGGAACTGATGCCGACGACAGTATCGCTTAAAGAAGTATGGCAAAAAACGATCGACATTCTCCAGACGACGCTCCGGAAGCCTTCCCTCGCGAGATGGATCCAGGAGCTGCAACCCCTCGGGTACGACGGTCAGGTGCTCTCCATCGGCGTCCCCGGTCAGTTCGCGAAAGACTGGCTGGAAGAAAAGGCGGCGCCGCTGCTGGCCAAAGGACTGTCGACCGAATTCGATACCCCGATCACCGTGCACTTTTCCGTGATTCAACTATCCTTGCCGATGGCTGCGTCGAACGAGCATGCCGGCGCCTCCGCTTCGCGGGGGACCATCGCCGCACGGCGAGGCGAAGACCTGTTCTCCTCGCTGCCGCTCAATCCCCGCTATACGTTCGACTGCTTCGTGGTCGGCAAGAACAGCCAGATCGCGCACGCCGCGTCCGAGGCTGTCAGTAAAACACCCGGACATTCGTATAATCCCCTGTTTATCTACGGTGGCGTTGGATTGGGTAAAACACACCTCATGCAGGCCATCGGCCACGCGGCGTTGAAGCGCAATCCCAACCTGCGCATCAATTACGTCTCCGGCGACACCTTCACCTACCATGTAGTCTCCTCCATTCGCGAAGACCGGTTCGGCGCTTTCCGCGAGGCCTACCGCGACGTAGACATCTGGCTGGTGGACGACATCCAGTTCATCGCCTCCCGCGAGCGCACGGAATCCGAGTTCTTCCAGGCCTTCAACACGCTGTATGAAACCGGCAAGCAGATCGTCATCACCTCCGACCGCGCGCCCAAGGATTTGCAGATCCTCGATCCGCGCCTGGTCTCTCGCTTCGAATGGGGCCTGATGACCGACATCAAGGCGCCGGACCTGGAAACCCGCATCGCCATCCTGCAGAAAAAGGTGCAGCAGGAAGGCGCGCATGTGCCGGAGGAGGTGATGCGTTATATCGCCACCACCGTCAATGCCAATATCCGCGTGCTGGAAGGCGCACTGGTGAAGGTGCTCGCCGCCAGCTCGCTCACCGGCGAGGAAATCACCGTGGCGCTGGCGATGGAGCAATTGCGCGACCACAGCACCATCAGCGGTGCGAAAGCGCTCACCATCGCCGACGTGCAGCAGATGGTCATCCAGCATTTTGGCATCTCGCTGGAGGAGATGACCGGCGGGTGCCGTACGCAAAACCTGGTGATGCCGCGGCAGATCGCCATGTACCTGTGCCGACAGTTGCTCGACGCCTCCTTCCCGGAAATCGCCCGCAAGTTCGGCGGCCGCGATCACAGTACGGTCATGTATGCCTGCAACAAACTCGAACAGACGGTAAAGATCGACCGCCAGGTGCGCGCGATCATCGGCGAATTGACATCGCGGTTGCAGGAGACGATGAATTAGACCGAAAGAGGGAAAGCGCTGGCCTTGTCGAATTTAGCGTATTCTAACCAATTGGAGTAGTCAGGAGCATTGCCGTGAATTTCACCTGCTCGAAGCGCCTTTTCTATGAAGCTCTGCAGAGCGTCGCGCGCGCGGTCGCCACGCGCAGCACATTGCCCATCCTGGGGAACGTGCTGCTCAACGCGCATGACGGTGTGTTGCGGCTGGTCACCACCGACCTGGAAATCGGCATGACGTGCGAAATACCGCTGGTCGGCGGCGAAGAGGGTGCTGTGACGGTACCCGAGCGCATCATCCAGGACGTCGTCAGCAACCTGTCCGCCGATGCCGATCTGAATATCTCCGCCGACGAGCGCAGTCTGCTCACCATCTCCGCGGGGAAATCCAAATACACCATTCACGGCCTGCCGGCGGACGAGTTCCCCGCGCTGCCGGAGGTGCCGGCCGACACGATGATCACCCTCCCCGCGCCTACCCTGCGCGACCTGGTCCGCAAAACGCTGTTCTCCGCCAGCACCGACGAAGGGCGCGTGATTCTGACCGGCTGCCTGCTCACCTGGGACGGGCAGACGGCGACGATGGTGGCCACCGATACGCACCGCCTGGCGATCAAACACGCGGCGGTGAGCGGGCAGTTCACCAACCCGGTGTCGGTCATCATCCCCGCCCGCGCCCTGCAGGAGCTGCTGCGCTTGCTGGGCAGCAGTGAAGAAGCGGTGGAGGTGGCCGTGGGCGAGAGCCAGGTGCAATTCGCCTCTTATCAAAAGCTGCACACGCCCGAAGGGGAAATCCCGATCCGCGTGAAGCTGGTGACGCGCTTGATCGAAGGCCAGTTTCCCGCCTACGAGCGCGTCATCCCGCAGGAAAGCCAGAAGCATATGGCCGTCAACCGCCAGGAGTTCTTCGACGCGGTGCGCCGCGCCAGCATCGTGGCGCGCACGGAATCCAATAAACTCATCTTGAAGTCCGAGGATTCCACCCTCATCATCACGGCGAAGACCGGCGAAGTGGGCGAGGCGCGCGAAGAGCTTACTATCAATCTGGAAGGCGAGCCGGTGGAGATCGCGTTCAACGCCGAATACCTGCAGGACGTACTGAACGTGCTGGACACCGAGACGGTGGAGATGGGCCTGACCGGTCCGCTCAACCCCGGCCTGTTGACAGCCAACGGCGAGCCGGATTACATCTACGTCGTCATGCCGATGCAGATGCTGTAATCGACGAACGGCGAAGCCCCCAGCGAGCCTGCGCTCGCCGGGGGCTTCCATCCCATAATTCGACCTCATACTTTCACTTCGAACTCCGAACCCCATCAACCCTTTTCCGGATGCCCCAGCGCCGCCAGGTCCAGATAACACTCCATCTGCTTCCGCTGTTCGGCGATGCTGGCCTGCAGGCGCTGAATCTGTTTCTCCATCGCGTCGATGGCCTGTTGAATGCCTTCGATATGGTCGCGCTCGTCGTTGCCGTTGCCGCCATTGCCGCCGGTAGAGAGCAACGGCGCCATGAAAACGTCATGCGACATCGTCTGGCGGCGGGCGGCATTGAGCTCGACCAGGCGTGTAACAAGGCGATCCGGATCGTCGTCGTAGACAACCTGCGCGCCGGTATCCTTGTTGATGACCTTCACCAGCGTGGCGACGTGCTCGGCGATGCCGCCGGTGCCCTGCAGCACGCCGATCAGCTTCCCCTCGTCATAGGCGATGGAAAATTCGCCCAGCGTGCCTGAGCGGCCTCCCACCAGCACCACGATGTCGCAGCTTCGCACGCCGGTGATCTCACGCCCCATCAGGCCGGAGCCGGTGTAGATGAGGACATCGTATTCCTTCCAGGGTGAATCGTATTTGATGGTGTGCTCGGCGAAATTATGGCCGGGCGACACGCCCACCGTCAATCCGCCGGCCGCCCGCGCGCCCAGCACCGCATCGTGCGGCAGACCCGGGCACGCGCCGGTGATGATCGCGCACCGATGCTGGGCGATCGCCTTACCCAGCCGATGCGAGAGATCCTTCGCCTGCTCGTTGAAGCCGGCGACGGACCCCATTACGCCAATCATGGTCTTCATAGCTTGCTACATCTCCTGCCGCCTATCCGGCTGTCGTTCTCAATAATATCATACTACCCCACGAGTGGTGAGATGGCAAGCCGTGATTGCGTTGACACCGCTTTCCCTGCGGGGTACGATAACGCCGGAAGAATCAACGATGGAAGACTGGAAGGTTGGCAATATGGAAAATTGAGAATGGGGAATGGGTGAAAGGGAGAATTCTCCCCCACTCCCCCATTCGCCCATTCATTCTTCCAATTTTCCATCCTTCCAGTCTTCCAACGCAAAGGAGTATGTTGTGAGCACCCCATCGACCGTCGCCGTCATCCTCGCCGCCGGCAAAGGCACGCGCATGAAGTCGAACCGCGTGAAGGCGCTGTTCCCGCTGTGCGGCAAGCCGCTGGCCGCGTATCCCATCCGCGCCGCGCGGGAGGCAGGCATCGCGCGCGTGGTGCTGGTGGTCGGCCATCAGGCGGAGGCGGTGAAGGAAACGATCGGCGACAGCGTTGAGTATGCCTTGCAGGAACCGCAACAAGGCACCGGGCACGCGGTGATGTGTGCCGAGGCAGTGCTGCGGGACTTCACCGGCACCATGTTCGTGCATGTAGTGGACGCGCCGCTGCTCCCCGCGGAAATGATCCGCACCCTCGTGCAGACGCACCGCGAGAGCGGCAACGCAGCAACGCTGCTCACCTTCCGGCCCGCGGACCCCGCGCACTATGGCCGTATCGTGCGCAACGCGGACGGCAGCGTGGCGCGTATCGTCGAGTATCGCGACGCCACCCCGGAGATCCGCGCCATCGATGAGGTGAACTCCGGCACCTACTGCTTCGAGGCGCCGCTCATCTTTGAGGTGCTGCATGAAATCACCCCGGACAACGACCAGGGGGAATATTACCTCACCGATGTGGTCGAGCGGCTCATCGCCCGCGGGCGGCGCGTGGGGGCGGTGACGGCGCCGGACGAGCGGATGACAGCGGGCATTAACGACCGTGTGCAGCTCGCCGAGGCGGAGGCCAACCTGCGGGATGAAATCCGCCGCCGGCATCTGCTGAACGGCGTCACCCTGCTCGACCCGGCTTCCACCTTCATCGATGAAGACGTTGAGATCGGCCAGGATACTACCATTCATCCCTTCTCGCTGATTTACGGCACCACGAAGATCGGGGCGGACTGCGTCATCGGCCCCTCCTGCCAGCTCTTCGACGCGACCATCGAGGATAACTGCGAAGTGATCAGCTCGCGGGTGGAGAAGAGCGTCATCCGCAGCACCGCGAAGGTCGGCCCCTTCAGCCGCCTGCGCCCCGGCTGCGACATCGGCTCCGGCGTCATCATCGGTAATTATTCCGAGCTGAAAAACACCCGGGTGGGGGAAAACAGCGGCGTGCACCACGTGGGCTACCTGGGCGACACCACGGTGGGCGAGGGCGTGAACATCGGTGCCGGTACCATCACCTGTAATTTCGACGGCAAAAAGAAGCACCCCACCAAAATCGGCGACCGCGCCTTCATTGGCAGCGGCAACCTGCTGGTCGCGCCGGTGGAGATCGGCAATGACGCCCTTACCGGCGCCGGCTCGGTCGTCACCCATGACGTGCCCGCCGGCAAGGTCGCTTTCGGCGTACCGGCGCGGGTGGTGAAGGATCGTGAAAAAAAATAATGATTCTTACAGAAGTATATGTAAGAACTCCATTTTTACGTGTTATAATTATAAAAATCTATCAATCATTTGTTTCACTGAACGTAATAAGCATAAAAGATAAGTATCATTGTTGTTGCTATAATTATTATCTTTGAGGTATTGTCATATGGCAGTTGCGTATAAGGTAGAATTGAATAATCCGAGACTGCTTTCCTGGGCACGAGAGACGGCAGGCTATTCCATCGATGAAATCGCTGAACAAATTAAGAAATCACCCGAAACAATTATTGCATGGGAATCAGGTAATGATGCACCTACCTATCGGCAGCTTGAAGCATTTGCCGAGAGAGTGAGACGCCCAATAGACGCTTTGTTTCTTCCTGATGTTCCAAGAGAACCTCCTCTACCACATGATTATCGTACTCTTCCTGGAATTGAACCAGGCGATTTTAAACCAAAGACTCGCTTTGCAATAAGGCAGTTACGTTGCGAATTGGCGGATTTGAGAGAATTGCTGAATGAATTAGGTATAGATATAGTCTATTCATTACCGAAGTGGGATATAACCGACAATATCGATGCTAGAGCAAATGAGCTCCGATCTTTGTTTAACATCAGCGTTGAGGATCAACTTAAATGGAATGATCCATATTCAGCGCTGGATAACTGGCGGAGTATATTATTTGACTACGGTGTTTATGTTCGAATTGTTCAAATACCAATTTCAGATGCACGAGCATTCTGTCTTAATGAATCTGAGCTTGCTGGCATTGGGATATCAAGTAAAGATTTAAAGAATGCGAGAATATTTTCGCTATTCCATGAGGTATATCATCTTTGTGTAGGTTTACCCGGTGTCAGTGGTGATTGGGAGGTAGGTATCCATAATTCATCAACTGCAAGCATCGAACAAAATTGCGATAGCTTCGCTGCAGCTTTTTTATTACCAACATCAAGTTCTAAAGTCAAGGATGCTTTATCAGCTATTGCTAGAGATTTTACGCTTATATCGGTGCAGGAGCTTGCAAAGCAATTTAAGGTTAGTAAATATGTAATTGCACGTCGTGCATTAGATTGTAATTATATTACGCGTTCAATTTATTTTCCCGAGATAGAGTCATGGCGTTTACATGATAGGCAAATAGCATCAAAGATGAATGATCTCAACGAGGATAGCGAAGGTGGACCAAATTATTATATAACTAGAATTAGTCATATAGGAAAACGATATATGACTTTGGTATTTTCAGCATTAGATCAAAATAAGATCACATCTTACGATGTAAGCCGCCTTCTGTCCATTAAGCCAGAGCAATTTGATAAGTTTCGGCAGAAGCTTAAGATGTAGGACAGTGCTATGCCATTGCGGTATCCGGTTTACAGTATTGATTCAAGCGCATTAATTTATATTAAGGATGAATTACCGCAGGATGTATTCCCATCCGTGTGGCATGCACTTGATGTCTTAGCGGATAATGAACGGATATTTGTATGCCAACAAGTTAAAGATGAATGCCACGATATCCCTCTAATTAATTGGTTTAACAGTCATCCTAATGTTATAAGGTCTTTTGATCATGTAATGAACTTATACTTTAATCAATTCCAGATTGAAACATCGCGTATTGGACTTAGCTTGACAAATCCTAGTTCACTTAAACATAGTGCCGATCCCTTTGTAGTTACACTTGCCTTATTACTAGAAGAACGAGACTTAGGAGATTTAAATATTAAACCGGTTCCTACTCCGGTTTGTCACGTCATAACTCATGAGAAACGCGGTCAAGTAAATATTCCTATTGTATGTAATCATTACTCATTACGAGCGTTTGGGATAATTGATCTGTTCCGAACAGAAAGAATATCATTCTGATAGTCGGGACCAAGCTATGCGCTTCTGTACTTCGGTCCATTGCCTGGACGGTCGAATTCAACTGCCGGTGATCGGCTACCTGACCGCGCGTTTCGGTGTGGATTATGTGGATGTGGTGACGGAGCCGGGGCCGAACCGCATCCTCGGCCGGCAAACGGACTCGGTGTTATGCGATTCCATCCTGCGCCGCGTCCGCCTGTCCCTCGAGCGTCATGGCTCCGTCGGCCTTGCGGTCACCGGTCACCAGGGCTGCGCCAGCAATCCCGCCGGTCCGCGCGACCAGGTCGCCGACACCCTCGCTGCTGTGCAATACCTTCAGCAGTGCTTCCCGCAGCTTCCCGTCATCGGTCTGTGGGTCAACGAGCGGGGGGAAGTGGCCGAGGTGTCCGATGCGATGTTGGGACTGCTGCCGGCGTAAGCGCGCCGATCCCCTGAAACGTCTCCGCGCGGGCACCCCGGGCGCCATCTCGTCAACGCTTGACGCTCGCATCCGGCGATGGTGGAGGAGTGCCCTGGACGAAGAAATCCTGGGCGGCTTCATATCCGCAGTAAAGGCACTTCCGGTATCGCTTGGATAGCGTGTTGCCGCATTTCGGGCACGTTTGGACCGGTGTGGTGGTCATCTTGCCGTCCACCACGCCATCGGCCTGGTCGATCTCATGCACGCGCTGCTTCAGATCGTCTTCGGTCAGCGCCGTCTTCTCCTTGAGGAGCGACCACATCGCCATGCAGATGAGCGCCAGGTTTTCCACGCGCTCATGCAATTGCTCGATCTCGCTCTCCGCGCGGTTGATCTGGTTGCTGGCCTGATTCGCGCGCCGATTGGTCCAGAACGATTGCCAGTCGACATACGGTCCGGTTGAAAAATCCATGGGCATCATCATAAACCTCCGCAGAGTCCAAACAGGATAGAAGTGACTGCAAAATGCAAAATCGCCTGTTGTCCGCTACAGTATTGTCTCGCCATACACGCAGTCGCTGTCAAGCCCCGTTACCCGCACGGGCACGATCCAACCGGCGGAATCTGTCGGGAAATCGGCGCGGACGCGCAGGTAATGCGGCGTCAGCCCGTCGCCGCGCGGGCCGGTCTGCTCCACCAGCACCGCTACCGTCTCGCCGATCAATTCCTCGGCATACCGGTGGAACAGTGCCTGCTCGACGGCGAAGAGGGCGCGGCTGCGCTCTTCCTTCACCATATCCGAAAGCTGATCCGGCAGCTCCGCGGCGACAGTGCCGGGGCGGGAAGAATATTTGAAGATGTGCAGCTTGATGAAGCCGATCTCGCGCACGAAGTCGAGGGTGTGCCGGAACGCCTCATCCGTCTCGCCGGGATAACCGACCATGACATCGGTAGTGAATGCCGCATCCGGCATGGCCGCGCGCAGTTTTGCGATGATGCGGCGATAGCGGTCGGTCGTGTAGCCGCGACGCATGGCGCGCAGTACGCCGTCGTCGCCCGACTGCAGGCAGATATGGAAGTGATGGCACAGCGCCGGGTGTGCCGCCAGACTGCGAATCAGCCCATCGTCGATGCCGATGGGCTCCAGCGAGCTCAAGCGCAGGCGCGCGATGCCCAGGTGCCGCGTGATGTCCAGCAGCTCCGCCAGGTTGGCGCCCTGGTCCTTCCCATAGGCGTCCAGCCGCACGCCGGTGAGTACGATCTCGCGGATGCCGGCCTGCACCAGTCCGCGCAGCTCCGCCACCACCTCCTGCGGCCGCCGGCTGCGCACGTCGCCGCGCGCAAGGGTGACCGCGCAAAAGGCACAGTGCAGGTTGCAGCCGTCCTCCACCTTCACCGTGGCGCGTGTGCGCTCGATGGACGCGGAAAGCCCCGCCGGCACGGGCTTCTCCAGGGGCGTTGGCGGGCGCAGCTTTACCACCAGCTCGGGGATGGTCTCCTGCTGATCGATGGGCACTACCGCGTCTACCCCGCCGACCGCGGCCAGTGCCTCGCGTTCCAGTGTGGCGTAGCATCCGGTGACGATCAACAGCGCATGGTGGTTGATGCGCAATGCCCGCCGCAGCGCCTTGCGCGATTTCACCTCCGCCCCGTGCGTCACCGTGCAGGTGTTGACGATGTAGACGTCGGCCGGCTCATCCGGCGGTACGATGGTATACCCTCGCGCGATGAGCGCGCGCGCCAGCGCATCGCTGTCGCAGCGATTAACCTTGCATCCCAGCGTGGGCAGTGCGACGGTCACAGGTTTCACGGCGATTACTGTCATACCATCGCCATTATACCGGCGCATTCACGGAAGGGACAAGGACGGGACAGGGGTGGACCGGGAGGTAAAGACATCCCGGATCATTCTCCTCTCACGCTATATAGTAAACCGACCGGATCACGTCAACTCCGAACTCCAAATTCCGAACTGTGAACTTATCCTGCGCTGACAGCATCCGCCAGTTATGCTATCATGGGACTATGCCCGAACTCTATGAATTGACCGCCCATGCCGCCCATGAGCTGCTGCAGAAGCGCGAGATTTCCGCGCACGAGCTGCTCGACGCCGTTTATAGACGCATCGACGCCGTAGACAGCGCGGTGAAGAGCTACGTGCTGCAGTTGCGCGAGGGTGCCTTCGACGAAGCGGACGCGGCCGATGCGCGCTACGCTGCGCGCGCGCCGCGCGGCCCGCTGGACGGCATCCCGCTGGCGCTGAAGGACATCCTCTGCACCGCGGGTGTGCGCACCACCTGCTGCTCGCGCATCCTGGAGCACTTCATTCCACCGTACGACGCCACCGCCGTGTGCCGCATGCGCACCGCCGGCCTGGTGACCGCCGGCAAGACGAACATGGACGAGTTTGCCATGGGCAGCTCGACGGAGAACTCCGCCTTCGGCCCCAGCCATAATCCGTGGGACCTGTCGCGCGTGCCCGGCGGCTCCAGCGGCGGCAGCTCCGCAGCCATCGGCGCCGATGAGGCGATCATCGGCATCGGCACCGACACCGGCGGCTCCATCCGCCAGCCCGCCGCCTACTGCGGTGTGGTGGGCATGAAGCCGACCTATGGCCGCGTCTCCCGCTTCGGGCTCATCGCCTTCGGCTCCTCGCTGGACCAGATCGGGCCGATCACCAAGGACGTGCGCGACGCCGCGCTGCTGATGAACGTCATCGGCGGCCCGGACCCGCTGGATTCCACCTGTTACCCGCAGCCGGCGCCGGACTGCACCGCCCGCCTGGGGCAGGATATCGTGGGGTGCCGCATCGGCGTGCCGCGCGAATTCTTCGTCCAGGAGGGGATGGCAGTGGACCCGGGTGTGGACGCCGCCGTGCGCGCCGCCATCGCGCAGCTCGAAAGCCTGGGCGCCATCGTCGAGGAGTGCTCGCTGCCCAACGTGCGCTTCAGCCTGCCCACCTACTACATCATCGCCCCCGCGGAGGCCAGCTCGAACCTGGCGCGCTACGATGGCGTCGAGTTCGGCTACCGCGCGCCGGACGCGAAGGACACCGTGGGCATGATGACCGATACCCGCGATGCGGGCTTCGGCGAGGAGGTCAAGCGCCGCATCATGATCGGCACCTATGTGCTCTCCTCCGGCTACTACGACGCCTATTATCTCAAGGCCAGCCAGGTGCGCACGCTCATCCAACGCGATTTCGCGGAAGCGTTCAATAAATATGACGTGCTCGTCTCCCCCACCGCGCCCAGCGTGGCCTTCCCTATCGGCGCCAAGGTGGACGACCCCATTCAGATGTACCTGAACGACATCTGCACCATCCCCATCAACATGGCCGGCATCCCCGCCATCTCCGTCCCCTGCGGCTACGACCGCGGCTTGCCCGTCGGCCTGCAGCTCATGGCCGCCAGTTGGGACGAAACCACTCTGCTCCAGGTCGCCCACGCCTACGAGCAAGCGGCGGGGTGGAAGCGCAAGGCGATTACGGCGGTGGATAAGGTGACAGTGGCGGGGTAAAAGAAGGATATTACATGGCAGCGAAAATATTCTTTACACCTCATGCTCGAAAACGAATGTTAGAGCGTATAATACCGACAAACGATGTTTTACACGTTTTATCATCAGGATCCGGTATCCTCATGATCTTCCATACCCGAGCCGGTTAATTTGTGGATGGTGTGCTGGAAAGCCATTGCATGTGGTAGCAGCATATGACAACGTGAGTGATATTGAAATCATTGTTACAACATACACGCCCAATCCTATACAATGGTTCCCGCCGGATTATGTAAGGAGACGATGATATGCAATGTGTGATCTGTAAGAGTGGTGAGACGGCGCCTGGAACAACGACTGTCACCGTGGATCGTAATGATTTGACCGTCGTACTCCGGCACGTTCCTGCGGAAGTTTGCCGGACTTGCGGCGCTGATTATTTGAGTGCTGAAGTGATGGTCCGAGTTGAGAAGATGGTCGAGATAGCTGCAAATCAGGGTACACTCGTCGAAATTCGTGAATTCGCCGCATAACGTAATGAGGTGGATGTGCAATGACGACCAACGAGGCAATCTCCGAAATGACGGAACGCATCGTGCAGTGCTTCCACCCTTTGCGCGTCATCCTGTTCGGCTCGCATGCGCGCGGTGACGCGCGTCCCGATAGCGATGTCGATCTCCTCGTTGTGCTCAGGGAGTTTGGGATGCAATAAACAGTGACTTGCGAAAGTTCGAGATTATTGCATGATCGATTATCACATCAACATCTTCTACAGCGTAGAGGATGGCGGCTATATCGCGGATATCCCTGATCTGAAAGCCTGTTCAGCCTTCGGCAGCACGCCGGAGGAAGCACTGGCCGAAGTCGAATGTGCGAAGGTTGTGTGGCTGGAAGCGGCACGCGCCGAAGGGAAACCTGTTCCAACAGCCACTCGCCGCTAGTCACCAGCCACTAATCACTACTATGCAACACAAATTCACCCATCTTCCCAAATCCGGCCACATCCCCGTCGACGGGACATGGCTGCTCGTGCAGGGCGACGAGGAGCACTTGAAGCGGCAGCTCGTCGAGCGGCTGCGCGCGCAACTGCTGGCGGAGGGCGACGAGTTCAACCTGGACCAGCTCGACGTTTCCGAGCGCTGGGACGGCGTGGTGGACAGCGCGGACCAGGCGAAGCGCGAGCGGCTCCCCTCCCGCGCGGAGCGCATCCTGGCGCTGGCGCAGGCGCTGCCGTTCCTGGGCAGCGGGCGGCTGGTGATCGTGCGCAATGCCGATCAACTGGCCACCGAGCAGCAGAAAAAGCTGGCGGCGGCGCTGGGCACTGTGCCGTCGACTAATCACGTGCTGCTGGTCACCGGCGCCGGCAGCGCCACCGCGCGCGGCGCCGTGAAAATGGCTGCCGACCTGCTGAAGGGCGTCACGCAATCCGGCACGGTCTACGACTGCGCCGCGCTGAATGAGGACGAAGCGGGGCAGTGGGTGCGCGAGAAGCTGAAGGAGTGGGGGCAGGCCATCGAGCCGGCGGCGCTGCATCTGCTGCTGGCGCGGGCGGGCACCGAGCTCCGGCGGCTGCAGATCGAGGTGGAAAAATTATCGCTGCTTGCCGGCGACAATGGCCGTATCCGCGCGCAGGACGTGGAATTACTGACGCCGAAATTGGCGGAAGAGTCGGTCTTCCACCTGGCCGATGCGGTGGCCGCGCGCAATGCGGCGCAGGCGATGGCGGTGCTGCACGAGCTGCTCACCGTGCAGCTCGAGCAGCCTTTCCGCATCTTCCCGCTCATCGTGCGGCAATTCCGGCTCATCTGGCAGACGAAGGTGCTGGTTGACGCCGGCTGGCGCACCGGGCAATCACCGGATACCTTCCCGCAGGCGCTGGCGCTGCTGCCCGAGCAGAACGTGACCGCCCAGTTGAGAGGCTGGATGGGCAACAAGCTGGCCGGCCAGGCCCGCCAGTTGAGCTGGGAACACCTGGAAGCCGCCTACCAGGCCCTGCTCGAGTGCGACATGGCCGGCAAAGCCATCGAAGGCGTCCCCCGGCAGGAAATGGACGTCGCGCTGGAAATGCTGTGTGCAAAATTATGTTCGCCTGGTCGGAGATAACAGTTCGTATTCATACTCGTTCCTCGTTCTCGTTCTCGTTCTCGATTCGTTCTTCGTTCTCGACTTATTTCGAGTACGAGAGCGAAGAACGAGAACGAGTATGAATCAATCTGTCCATGAAGGTGCCATTCCATGAAGCGCTTGCATGCGACCGTCACTGGCCATGTCCAGGGGGTCTTCTTCCGCGATTTCGTGCGGACGGAGGCCCGACGGCTGCGCCTGACCGGCTGGGTGCGCAATGCCCCGGACGGCTCGGTCGAGGTGGTGGCGGAAGGCGAGGATGTGGCATTGCGGCATCTGGAGCTGCTGCTGGAAAAAGGTTCCTCGGACGCGCGGGTCGAGGATGTCGAAACCACTTACACGGCGCCGAGCGGCGAATTCTCCGACTTCGCCATCGTGCACTGAAACACGACACTGCACCGCGCGCAAAGCTGGTAAGATAGAGTATTGTATCCACGGGGACGGCATCGCCTCGCTTATGAGGCGCGCCGTGCCCGATGCGTTGGTTTGCGGGACCGAATATCATGCCGACACTATCGTCACTTATCCGCCATATGGACGTCACGGTTCTCGGCGACCCGGATATCGAGATCGGTGGGGTCCACTACGATTCCCGCGTTGTACAGCCCGGGGACCTGTTCGCCTGCCTGCCCGGCACGAAGGTGCACGGCCACCGGTTCATTCCTGATGTGGTGGCCGCCGGCGCGGCGGCGGTGCTGGTAGAAGATGCGACCCTGGCGCCCGGCGGCGTCACCACCGTGATCGCGCCGGACAGCCGCGAGGCGCTGGCGTGGATCTCTGCCGCGTTCTACGGCCATCCCGCCGACGCGTTGACCCTGGTTGGCGTCACCGGCACCAATGGGAAAACGACCGTCACCACGCTGCTTCGGCACATCCTGCAGGCTGCTGGCTATCCCACCGGGCTCATCGGCACGATGGCGTACCATATCGGCGACAAGGTGCTGAAGGCGCCGAATACCACCCCGATGTCCCGTGATCTGCAAGAACTGCTGGCGATGATGCGCGACGCCGGATTGAGCCATGTGGTGATGGAGGTGTCCTCCCACGCGCTCTGCCAGCACCGCGTCACCGGCTGTCGGTTCGCCGCCGCCGCTTTCACCAATCTCACCCAGGATCACCTGGATTTTCATGGCACGCTGGAGGCTTATCGCGAGGCGAAGCTGGAGCTGTTCAGCAACCCCCGCTACCAGCCCGTGAACGGGCGCATGATCGGTGTCATTAACGCCGACGACCCGAGCGCGCCCATCTTCACCGAGCGCGCGTTGGGACCGGTGCGGCAATATGGATTGACCGCCGGCGAGTATCGCGCCGTCGAGGTGGAATTGCGCCCGGACGGTTGCCGCTTCCAGTTGATTCATCCTCGCGGCACGACGCCCGTGTCCCTGCTGCTGGTCGGCTCGTTCAACGTGTCCAACGCGCTGGCGGCGCTGGCGCTGGCCATCGAGCTGGGCGTGTCGCCGGAGGTTGCCGCGACATCACTGGCCGCGGTGCCGCCGGTAGCGGGCCGTTTCCAGCGTGTGCCCGCCGGCGGGAACGGCAAGCCCACGGTCGTGGTGGATTATGCGCATACCCCGGATGGGCTGGAAAAGGTGCTCGCCACCGCGTACGAAATCGCCCCCGGACGCGTAGTGGTGGTGTTCGGCTGCGGCGGCGACCGTGACCGCACCAAGCGGCCGAAAATGGCGGCTGTGGCCGCGAAATGGGCGCGCGATATTATCGTGACCAGCGACAATCCGCGTTCTGAAGACCCCTCCCGCATCATCGATGACATCCTGGCGGGGTTTACCCCGGAAGAGAGGACGCGCGTGCAGGCCGAACCCGACCGCGCGGCGGCCGTTCGCCGGGCCATCGTCGCCGCCGCCCTGGACGATCTGGTGGTGCTGGCGGGCAAAGGACACGAGGACTACCAGATCTTCGCGGACCGCACGATCCATTTCGACGATCGCGAAGAGGCCGCGCGTGCGCTGGCAGAATTGCCGAGAGCGACTGGGGAGTGTGAGTAAAAAGGCTGATCGCGTACGACACGGCGTGCCCTTCCGAACCCGGCTGCTGATCTCTTCGCTGCTGGGCGCGGTGCCGCTGATTCTGCTGGGCATCCTGCTGCTGGTAAGCCGCTATCAAACGCGCCGCGATGCGATCCTGCAGTCGAATCTGGCCATCGCGCAAACCGCGGCCGTCGCGATGGATGGGTGGGTGAACGGCAATATCACCACGCTGCAATCGCTGGCCTACTCCGCGGAAATTCAGCAGGGCACCCTCGCGGATATACAGGCATTGGTGGTGCGCCAGGCGGCTGCCCAGCCGGGGTGGGATAATGTCCTGGTCACAGATGCCCGCGGCCAGATCATCGCCGGCGTCCTGCGCCCGCTGGTCTATATCGGTGCCCGCGCGTATTTCCGGCAGGCCAAACGCACGCTGAAGCCGACCGTTTCCAATCTTATTATCAGCCAATCCGACAATCAGCCGATCATCGTCATCGTCGTGCCCATCCTGCGGGGGGGGCGCTTCGTCGGCGTGGTGGGCGCGCGCATTGCGCCGCAAACCGTGCAAAAACTCTTTGTGGAATTCATCGAACCGAACGGGCAGGCGGTCCTGTCGCTATGGGGAGACGATCACCGGCTGATTGCCTCCTCCAATATGCATGGGAAGATGCTGGGCATGACCTCTGTCAATGGCGAGCTGAAGCCGTTGTTTTCCGGGGGAAACGGCGTCCTGGTGGCAAAAAGCCCGTTCACCGGCGAGCGCACGCTGTATGGGTATGATACGGTGCGCGCGGCGCCCTGGGTGGTGGTGGCGGGCACACCCTTCGCCGCCGCCATGATGCCGGTCTATCGAGATTTTGCCATTTTCATTGTCCTGTCGCTGTTGGTGCTGGGCATGACGCTCTGGTGGTCGATCTATTCGGCGACGATGATGGCCCGCCGCGTGTCGCAGCTTGCGGATTATGCCCGCGCCGTCGGCGAAGGAACCGCCACCGAGCCTTTGCGGCTGCACACCGGTGATGAGCTCGAAGACCTGTCCGAGTCTCTGAACCAGATGGCCTCCAGCTTGGCGGCTCTCGACCGCCTCAAATCCGACCTGTTGACCATGGTCTCGCACGAGCTGAAAACCCCGCTCACCGCCATCCGCGCGTCGCTGGATATGCTGGCCTCCGGACTGGTAGCCCCTGAGCAGCCGGCGTTTCAGGAAACCCTCGATATCGCGAATCGCCAGTCCCGCCGCCTGCAGGATTTGATCGATAACCTGATCAACGTCGCGCGCCTGCAGGCCGGCGGGTTGACCGTGAATCCCCAACCGGCGCCGCTGGCGGGCATTGTGCAAACCGCCGTGGGGCAGCATCTGAGTGCCATGCACGAGCGCGGTTTGGCGCTGAAGGTGGAGGTGCCGGAAGATATCCGCGTGTTGGCGGATGCGCCGAAGGTGACGCTGGCATTGGGCAATCTGCTGGACAATGCGGTGAAATTCACCGATCAGGGCGGTATCACCGTGCGCGCGCGGCGGGAAGATGGCGTGGCGGTGGTGACCGTCGCCGATACCGGCATCGGCCTTGCGGACGCAGTCCGCGACCGCCTCTTCCGCCGGTTCTATCAAGCCGAACCCCTCCTCACCCGTCGCACCGGCGGCGTCGGCCTGGGCCTCTGGGTCACCCGCACCATCATCGAAGCCCACGGCGGCCGCGTCTTCGCGGAGAGCGAAGGCCCCGGTAAAGGCAGCACCTTCGGCTTCACCCTTCCGCTGGCGCCGCCTGGGGACTGACCCAACCCTATGACTACTCCGTTATATCCATATCCGTAGCGCGCGCCCGCCGTGGCGCGCCGTTTACGCATCTCCAATCCGCCCTCGAGGAACGGTGTCCGTGATCGCCGTATGCCGTTCCCCCGAGGGCGAATTGGATATGCGTAAACGGCGCGCCACGGCGGGCGCGCGCTACGGATATGGACGTAACGGAGTAATTATCATACGCTACCGTTTGCGATGATAGACATCATTTTGCATTCAATAACTCAATTCTGCCTGTCCCCGAACCCTCTCACGATATCAACACCTCTTCATCCTTTACGATCCCCTCTTCGAACGCCAGCTTTAAATAATACATCGACTTGATATAGCCGATAGGCCACTGCACGCTGCGGAAGAGGAGGTGGAAGGGGCGGGCGACCCGGTGCAGCCATTGCGGGTCGCCGGTGAGGTAGTAGGCGTAGGCAGCGGCGTTGTAATCGGTCTCGCGGAAGTAGCCGGTGACGGCCATGCGCTCTTCCACCAGCCGCCAGTCGAGCTGGCTGATGATGAAGTCCTTCAACTCTTCATCGTGCGTCAGGTCCCACAGGCAGAACAGGCCTTCCCACGCCGCCCATTCGCCGTAGCCGTCGTAGCGCACCAGCGGCATGTCGTCGCGCGGCTTCATATAGGTGAGCATGCCGAATTGCTTCACCTTCGCCATATAGCAGTCGCGGGCGATCTTCCACATGGCGTCCAGGTAGCGCGAGTCGGGCATGAAACGGTAGCACCACGCCAGGTTGATCAGCGGCTGCCCCGCCTCGCGTCCGTCCGAACAGATGATCTCGAAGCCGTGCGGATCGTTCACCCAGAAGACCAGGTTGTCGCAGACGCGCTGTGCCGCGTGCAGATATTCCTCGTCGCCGGTGAAGGCGTAGGCGAAGAGCATCTCGGTGAACCACATGTGGCTGGGATAGGCGGCGGTGTGATTATGCCGCGGGCCGTGCGAGCACATGCCGCCATTTTGATAGGGATCGGAGGAGTAAGCGCAGATGTCCACGTCGGCAATGTGCCGCGCCTGCGCCAGTCCTTTCTCCAGGCACTCGGGCCGGCCCGTGCGCAGGAACTCCTGGAACCACATGTGCCCGACCATCTCCTCGTTGTTGGCGCCGATGTCCCACCGCGCGAACAGGTCGCCGTAGTGCCAGTGGCCGGTGGCGGGGATGGGATCGGCCGGCGTCCACTGCGCCTGCACCTTGCGCTCGAAGGCGAGATGTTGCAGCGGGTCGAAGGCGGGCAGCCGGTCCACCTGAAAGACTGCGCACCCGCGTATGAAGGCGGGATCGAGCGAGATGCCGACAATCGGCTTGCTGCCCAGGTGGGCGTAGATGCCTGCTTCCCAGGTAAAATATTGCGCCCCGAGCTGCTCATCCGTCGCCTCCGGCGGCAGCGGCCCGGCGAAGAAATCCAGCGTGCGCCCCTCGCCTTGCGTGACGTCCATCAAGCCCGCCCACTCCGGCCACACGGCGTAGCGGACCGTGCTGCCGGTCACGCGCAAGCTCTTCGGGTGCAGGCCCAGCATATTGGCGCCGGCCACTACCAGCGAGCCTTCCCCGCTGACCAGGCCCAGGTAGCTGAAGATATACGCTGCCGGGTCATCCTGGCTCTGAAACTTGAAGTCCACCACGCGGCGCAGGAACCAGGGCTTCAGCGCCGGATCGTCGCGCAGCACACTTGGCTCGCGCAGGAAGACGCGGCCCATGCCGCCGCCGGTGATGCCGGCTTGCTGATGCGTCTCTTCGTAGTGCTCCAGGTCCATGTTGTTGGCGGAGCAGATCTCCAGGTCCTCCGGCAACCGGTAATATTCGGGTCGCGTGTCGCGCCCGCGGCAGGCTTGCACGATGGCGCGCTCGCTGTCCGCCGGCAAGGCGGTGTTCATCTCCAGCACCAGCGAGCGCAGGTTGATCCCCGGCTCGGTATCCTCCAGATTGTGATAGTGATAAGTGATGCGGAGATCGGGCCGGTTCGCGGTCAGCCGGAAGCGCAGCCAGTAATGCAGCAGCGTCTGCCCGTCCGCCGCGCGATGTTTCCCCTCCACGCGCACCACCGCGCACAGCGGGCTGGCCTCCTCGATGAACGTACGGCGCGCCGGGTCCGCGCCGGCGGAATACACCGTCCCGTCCTCGCCGGTCAGCACCACGTCAAACCCGCCGTCTTCAACCACCCGCCGCTCGCCGCAGGTCCACCCTTCGATCAGGCCTTCCGGCCCGAAAGTCAGCGCGGATAGCCCGTTTTCCAGCGTGATCCGTCCGCCTGCCTCGCGCGCGACCACCGGATTGGTCACTTCCACGTCGTCCGGCTCGGTAGCGATGGTCACCGTCCGTGTCCCACTCGGTGGCAGGTCCATCGCCAGGTCCACCAGCGACCACTGCACCGACCCATCCGGCCACCGGTTCAGCACCCGTGACGCGCACGGCAGCGCCCGTCCCTCCTCATCCACGGCGGATAGCTTCGCTTCCGCCCCCACCGCTCCCTCCGGCCACGGCACCCCCTGCCGGATCGGCTGGGCAGCAAGCGGAACGTGCATACGGTTTGATAAAGTGATCTGCTGGCGCATGACTTCTCCACAGTTCCCACAGGATATCCACAGAGGTGGTTCGACGCGGCGGCGGGTTTACCTGCGACAAAGATATAAATGAGATAAATCATGTGGTGGGCTGTGAAAGGAGATATTGTCAACAGGTAATTATTTACTGCTACACGGTAGCTAAATTTCCTGCACAATGGGCATGATGGCGACCTACGATGAATTTGTGAGTTGGCTACGGAGCGAATTGGAACTCCGTGGATGGGACCAAGCCGAGTTGGCACGGCGAAGCAGCGTCACGACAGCCCAGATATCACGCATTATTTCTGGTGAACGTCGTGCTGGGGCAGAAGTATGTCGTAAAATTGCCCGTGCACTCCAGTTGCCAATCGAGGAAGTCTATCGCAAGTCAGGGTTATTACCATCAAAGGGAATACAGCCTGCCGGGTCAGAAGAATTGCTTTTTCTCTTTAAGGAAATGGGTGATGATGATCGCCGAAGACTGCTGGCGCTTGCCCGTGCGCTGCATGAATTAGAGAAAGAATAATCCATAAAACCAATCCTGCTCGCGCAGCGAGGTAAGGTATGATGCGACTTCCAAGCAGGTTAGGTGCGAGTATATTTGTAGTACAGGTACTTATTAGTGCTGCAGGTTCTGCCTTGTGGGCGCTGCTTTCGTGGATGCCCAATCTTTCTAACCGGCACGGAAAGCTCGTCTTCTCATCAAAGCTCACAATTTCACTCTGGGCCTATATCCTTTCACACGTTCTCCTTGCGTTAATTATGCTGCTGGTAGTATCCATCGTAATCGCTTGGCAACACAAGAGGATTGTCAGCTCCCGGCAGGGAAGAGAAAAAGCCATGACAGACAATTTGGACTTACTTCTGTCACGTCACGAGGAAAATCCCGAAACGAGCAGGATTCTCTCAACCCGCTTTATGAGCTGGGCTATCACCGAAACCTCCGCCATTCGTAAATCCTTTCGTCAGGAGCTGGATAACGCGATTCAAAACGAAAACCGAGAAGTCCGGCGTGTATGGATCATCCGAAATTCTGATGACGCCAATCGTCTCCTTGCCTACATGAATCTGTACCGAGGGCATACAAACCATTCGATTCGTGTCTTTTTCGATGAGCCTTTGTACCTTCCGGAAGTGCTCGTTATCAACTCAAGAAGAGCCTCACTCTCATTTCCCCAGCCAAGAAATCCCATGGAGCTTGATGCCTGTATTGTCATGACAGATCACCAGGCGGTGTTGGTTATTGAGCGATATTTCGAAACACTCTGGGAAGAGGCGAAAAAGATTTTTGAAAACGGGGAGCCGATCGATGGCGAAGCATTGGAAATGCTGAACAGAAAAGCGCAACACCCTGTCGCAACATAGTCTAGGAGGATCAGCGAAGATAATATCGAATCTGTTGAACGTCCGTATGGTCTGATGCAGAGAGATGCAGACCGACCCCAGGCGGCTTTGAGTGTTGGTGATGAATGCCTGACACTAACTACTGATATACGGGAGATGGGTATTATGCCTGTGAATGGTGAAAAGCAACGGTTCGCGTGGCCGGATCGGAAACGAGAGATGGCGCGCGAGGTGATGGGTGAGTTCTATGAAAAGCGTATTCTTCGGACTTGGTTGCGGGATAAACCAGAAGGATGGGAGTTAATTTCCGGCCGTTGGAGCCCTTTTTACATTCAGGTCAGAGGTATCGCATCATACCCGAAGTTGCTGGCACTCGTTGGACGGGCTATGGCAGAGGTGATACGAGAAGAAGCACCCTCGGTGAACCGCTTAATTGGTGTCGCTGCTGCCGGAGTGCCGATTGCAACGGCAGTATGTCTGATATTGGATCTTCCCATGGCATATACACGGAAGCTACCTGGTGTTCGAAAACCTGAGGATGTCGCCATTCCAAAAGAAGCATATGGTGAGCATTCACTGGTCGAGGGTGACCTGGCAAATGAGGACCGATTGGTGATTATTGACGATGTTGTTGCCGAGTTTACCAGCAAACGCATTGCTATGAAGCAAGTCAACCTCGAGCTTGAACGACGAAATATCAGCGACGCTTCAATCGAATGCGTTGCAGTTGTTGTCGATCGCGAACAACGACTAGCCGGAGAATTGACCGAAGTTCCAATCATTTCGTTGATTCAATTACGGTCGAGTGGCCTTGCATTCTTAAGAGGAGTTGCCTCTGATCGAGAAATTGAAGTGATGAGTGCGTATGTCAATGATTCAGAGCCTTTTCAAAATAAAGCGCTACAGCATCAGTTAACAGAGGAAGCGATCACAAAATCACAGTGATATCATCAACGAATTTACCCCGTGGTAGTTCGACATTAATGGTGAATGTATAAAGGAATCGCCACCCTGGGTAGCGAACAATAGGGGATTCTGAGGAACGGGCTTATGGCGAATCGACGGACAGTATTCTTGGCGGCGGCGACGGCGGGCATCATGGCCGCGGGGGTCGTCTACCTGATGTACCTGCGCCCGCAGTGGCGGCGGCAGGTGATGGAGGTGGGCCACCACTTGCTCAACCTCGCCGAAGGCGCCATCAAGCGCCGGGAGTAACCTCGCGTGGCGAATTGGATCACGGGGCTGCTGGTCCGGTTGCGGCGGGTGGCTCCGGAGCGACTGCTGCTGGTGATCCTCGCGCTGACTGCGCTTGCGCTGTGGTGGGGCGCGGTGCACCTGCTGCCGCGGCCGCTCGAAGTGACGGCGCTGGCGGTGGGCGATGGCGACTGCTACCTGATCCGCGCCCCCTCCGGGCACTGTCTGCTGCTCGACGGCGGCAGCCGCAGCCAGCAGGACGTGGGCGCGGAGGTGCTGGTGCCCAATCTGCTGCTGCTCGGCGTGCGCCGCCTGGATGCGGTGCTGATCTCCCACCCGGATGCCGACCACGTGAACGGGTTGCCCGACGTACTGGACGCGCTGCCGGTGGCCCGCGTGCTCGATCCCGATCTCCCCAACGACAGCACTGACTATCAGAAAATCGTGGAGATATGCAAGGAAAAAGGAATTCCCCGCTACCCGCTGCGCGCCGGCCGGCAGATCAACCTGGATCGGCAGACGCGCCTCCGCGTCCTCGCGCCCGGCGCGCCTCTGCTGGCTGGCACGGCGTCGGATCCCAATAACAACAGCCTGGTCTGCCTGCTGGAGTTCGGGAACACGCGCATGCTGCTCACCGGCGACCTGGAGGCGGAAGGCGAGGCGGTCCTGCTCGCGCGGGGCGGCGACCTGCGCGCGGACGTGCTCACCGCCGCCCACCATGGCAGCCGCACCGGCACCGGTGATGCTCTCCTCGATGTCGTGCACCCCCGCATCGTCGTCATCAGCAGCCGCGGCAGCGCGCAGCATCCCGACCCCGACACCCTCCGCCGCCTCCGCGACCGCGGCATCCGCATCCTCCGCACCGATGTCCACGGCCAGATCCGCCTCCGCTCCGATGGGCGCACCTGGCGGGTCGCCACCTACCGGTAAAACTTTCCTGGGGTGGATCGGATCGGGAGGCCGGGAGATCAGAGGGGGGATGAAATAAATAGGAAGAATGAGAAGTGGGTAGTTTTAGCAGTGACTCCCGATGCTCATTCTCCCATTCTTCCTATTCTTCCCATTCCCCCACTGATCTCCCGGCCTCCCGATCCGATCCTCCCCAGGATGAGCTACCGGGCTTGCCGGTGTTTCGGAAACAGGATTATTATGTGCTCTCGATATACCGACCGGCAGGTAATAAACATGCCCCACACGGGGAACACTCCCGGCATGGACTGGTTTCCCACCATGGAGTTGCGTACAAAAATCGCCAAGGTTACGCGGTGTCTGGTCGATGCCTATCATGCGCCGGGGCCGAAGCGCGGCCATGCTGCCGCCCTGCCGCCGGTGGACGAGCTGGTGCTCACCATGCTCTCGCAAAGCACCACGGACGTGAATAGTTGGCGCGGGTATCAAGCGCTGCGTGAACGCTTCCCGAATTGGGACGCGGTGGCGGACGCCCCGGAGGAGGAGGTTGAGGCGGCCATCCGCGCCTGCGGTCTCTCGCGGCAAAAGGCGCCCCGCATCCAGGCCATCCTCCAGCGCCTGCGCGACGAGCACGGCGCCATCACGCTGGATTTCCTGGCGAGCCTGCCCCCCGACGAGGCGCTGGCCTCTCTGCTCTCCTTCCATGGTGTGGGACGCAAAACCGCCTCCTGCGTGCTGCTCTTCTCGCTGGATATGCCGGTCATGCCGGTGGATACCCATATCCTCCGCGTCACAAAGCGGCTGGAGCTCATCCCGCAGGACGCGACTGCCGACCAGGCCCACGATCTCCTCGAAGCGCTGCTGCCCGAAGAGGCCTATTACGAGTTCCATGTGAATACCATCACCCACGGTCGCCAGACCTGCACCGCCCGCCGCCCCGCCTGCCCCCGCTGCCCCCTGCTGAATCTGTGCCCCTACGCCACCCTCCGCTAATTCCCCTTATCCTCATCCTCGTTCTCATGCTCATGCTCATGCTCATCCTTATATTCTTTCTCGCACTCCGACCCAGTTCCGCCGTCTCATCCACCCCAGCCAACCCCGAAAAGCCCCCGGTCCCCTAATCCAAAATCTAAAATCCAAAATTCAAAATTCTTCGCTCGTCTGCCAATATTTCCCCTCGAGAACCCAAATGAGCGTCCTGTCCGGCAGGAGTCGAGGGTTTGTTGCCGAAAAGGGTGGGTAGCATTATTTCGGCCTTATTTTTTACATTCATGAGGAGACGCCGCCCATGGCTGGCGTAAACCGCGGGTTCGTAATTATCGCGATCCTGCTGCTGGGTCTGGCCGTGCCTGTTCTCGCGGGAGAGGATGAAGCGCCGGCCGCGCCGCCCGCCATCACCGAGGATATCGCCCGGCTGCTTGAGCTCGGCAAGCTGCTGATGGGACAGAACAATCCCACCTATGCGCTGGCGCCCGTGAAGCTGTCCTTCGAAGAGCGCAATCGCGCCGGCGAACAGGCCTTGCGCACCTTCCAGGAAGTGGTGAAGCGGAGCCCGAAGCTGGCGCAGGGGTGGCTCTGGCTCGGTATCGCCTGTACCCGCCGGTTGCAGTATGAGAAAAAAGCGCCGCAAGGCAAGCCGCTGCGCAACGAGGCGCTCGTCAATGACGGCATCGAAGCCTTCCGCAAGGCTTACCTGTGCGATCCCGTCGGCGAAGATTGTGTCAAATATTACGGCGATGCGCTGATGGAGTTCCGCAAGGACTTCGACGCCGCGCTCAAGCTCTGGCTTGGCTACCTGGCGGTGGCGAAAACCGATCTCCAGCGCATGATCGCCTACGTGCAGGCGGCCCGCGCCTGCCTGAACAAGGCCCATGCCGGCAGCGAGGCGAAACGGCCCCCCGCGCAGGTGCGGCAGTATTACCGGGACGCCGCCGGCTATCTCGAGCAGGCCGCCGCGTTGTGTCCGAACGCGCGCGATGTGCAGGAAATGCGCGTTCTGCTCGCCCAGTACCGGTATCTGGCCGGAAAATAACAGACTACTACGCCGTGGCTGAATTTTCTACCGGGTTTCATCACCGAGTCACAAGTTCAGAAAACCAGGTAAATATTTCAGCCGCGATGTACTACAACTTAGTGACGTGCGCCGCTTTCGGACTTCGCATCCGTGCGGCGAAACGGTATTCGTAATCGCCATATGCCGTTCCCCGAAGGCGAAGTGGATATGCATAAACGGCGTGCCACGGCGGGCGCGCGCTACAGAAATGAACTTAACAAAGGAGTAATACCGGATTTCAATTACGAATAATTGATTTGCGTATGCAGTTGCGCATATAATATCCCATGAAGTCTCACGGCGCAGGAAAGCCTGACAGTCCGTTGACCGTCTACATCTTCAATTGTCTGGAGTGATTGCCCATGTCAATGCTAATTCGCGGTAGCATCGGTCTCGTGCTGGTGCTGTCATTGTTCCTGTTTGCGGTCGGCTGCCAGAAGAAAGCCGCGGTGCCGCCGGTATCCGTCTTTCCGAGCGGGGAAAAAGCGGTCGCCATCAACGATCCCACGCTGAAGACGCCCACACCGCCGCCCGCGCCGCTCCAATCGACCAAGCCGCCGGTGGGACCCGAAAAGCCCGCGCCGGCAGCGACGCCGCCGGAAACACCCGCCACCTCTAAGGCGATCGGCAAATGGCAGCCGCCGACCCAGGCGGAAATCGACGCCGCCCGCAAGGCCGGCACCCGGCACGCCGTCATTAAAACTGCACACGGTGATAGCGACGTCGATCTCTACGGCAGCGACGTGCCGATTACCGTGGCGAATTTCGTCAAGCTGGTCAACGCCAAATTCTACGATGGCCTGCTCTTCCACCGCGTGCTGACCGATAAAGGGTTCTCCATCGCCCAGGGCGGCGACCCTGCGGGCGACGGCACCGGCGGGCCCGGCTATACCATCAAGCTGGAAGTCTCACCCAAGCTGAAACATGTGGTCGGCGCGCTGGCGATGGCGCGAAAGACGGAACCGAAAGACTCGGCCGGCAGCCAATTCTACATCTGCCGCGTCGCCATCCCGAGCCTGGACGGCGATTATGCCGTGTTCGGCAAAATCACCACCGGTCTCGATGTGGCGAACAAAATCATGCCGAACGACAAAATCATCAGCATCCGCATGAAATAACCGGATGTCCCCCTCGACAGCGGCGGCGGCCTACCCGGCCGCCGTCGCTTCTCATGCTCATGCCAAGGTGGGGTGGGCTTGTTTGAATTCTGGAGAAAGCGTGCTTGCCGCCTCGCCGATAATTTCCAGGGCGCGGATGACCTGGAATTGTAGCCCGATTTGCTGGTCAAAGGTCTCCCGATCAACGTCGGCGGCAAACTGCAGCGCGAGTTGCGACGCTTCCAGCATGTGGCGAATGCGAACACGATCAGGCAGCATATTGCACCTCGGCTTGCTGGAGGACTTCCTCGCGGAAGTAGGGGCTTAAGTCCATCGGCGTGCGCAGATCGACCTCGCGACCCAGCAGGTCGGTCAACTCCTGTTCCATCCCCGCGATCTCAAAAAGGCCGACGGGGTGGCCTGGTTCAAATTCCACCAGCACATCAACGTCGCTGTCGGGACCAAATCGGTCGGTTAATACCGAGCCGAATAAGGCCAACCGGCGGATCTGATGTCGCCGGCAAAACGCGGTGAGGCGTGCCTGATTAATTGGAATTTTCGCGTTCATAGATAAAACCTCCGGTCCGTTCAGGCCGCAGCTCGACGCTAATCCGATCTTTACTGTATGAGACAAAATACCCGCTGTCAATAGCGAAAACGTTTCTTCTACCCTTAACCCGGTTATCATTTTACCCATTGCTCTTTTCATCTTGATATTTTTCAGTGATCGTCCCCCCATTCCATTTCCCCACGAGGAAATCCCCTGCGCGCGCCGAATACGTAATGGCAGCAAACGAATTCAGCCAGGAAGTGCCGTTTCGTCGGTGAGAGTATAATCGGTAATTGCACTATTCCTGAAGGATCATTAATGTTCACTGACAGGCATACCAGTGCGCGGGTGACCTGCACTCCGCTCCCCGAATTCGCCGTCTCGCTGCCGTTTCCCCTGCGCGGCGGGGTGGCACTGCTGCGCGACGGCGCGCGGCAGTGGTTGCTCGCTGTCCCCTATTCTTCCACGGGCCGCGGCGCGCTGTTCCTCATTTCGCTGCCCGACGGCGCGGTAGAAAAAATCCTGCTTCATGATGAGGGCGCCTGCGCCATCGCGGCCGGGCCGGCGGGGTGCGCCTACCTCGGCACTCTCACCGGGCGGCTGTTGCGCTTCGATCTGGCAACGCGCGCGCTGGTGGAGATCGGCTGCCTGGATGAACAGTTCACCGCGGCCGTCTGGAGCGGAGACCGCTGTTATTTCGGCAGCGCGGAAGGCGCCGTCTATGAGCTCGACCCTGCGTCCGGCGAAGTGATGTGGACCTTCAGCCAGCAAGGCGTGACGGAGGTGCGCGCCCTCCTCGAAACGGCCGCGGGCCGCATCATCGCCGTGGCGGCCGGCGAGCAGCTCACCCTGCTGCTGATCTCGCCGGAGACCGGCGCCGTGCAGCATCGCGTGTTGCCGGATGTGCCTGCGGATGTATGCCCGGTCATCCTGCCGAACGGCAGCGTGCTCCTCGGTTCGCGAACGGATGGCCGCTGCTATCGCCTGTCCGGCAAATATGTCGATGAGCTGCAGGCGTTGCCGGGCGACGATGCCTTCTTTTCGCTGAGCCGTGTCGGCGACGAAGTGCTCGCCTGCGGGCGCTTCACCGGCGCCGTCTATCGCTGGACGCCCGCCGGGTGGGAATATCACGGCACCCCCATGCCCAACGATCCGCTCCACTTCATCGCGCTCCCCGATCACCGCATCGCCGGCGTCACCTATCACGGGCGGCTGGTGCAGAGCACGCCGGACTGGTGCATGTATGCAATGGCGCCGCTGCCCAACCGCGAGCCGGGCGGCATGCACCTGTCCGCCTTCGGGATGGGCGCGGATCGGCGGTTGTATTTCGCCCTGTGTGCCGGCATGGGCATTGGCCGCTGGGACCCCGAGGAGGGTGAGCCTGCCGAGCTCTTCGTCACCGCCCCTTATCCCGGCGAAGTGAGTGTCTTCGGCGTAGCCGGCGATCGCCTGTATATGGGGTTCGGCGAGCCGTGCGGCGTCATGTCCTTTTATCCCGATCTTCCCTACCGCCTGTTGGAAAATCCCAAGCTGGTCGGCATGACCGGCAAGGGGCAACTGTATCCGGTCGGCCTCATGGCGCAGGTCATGGGCCGGCTCTATTTCGCGACCTGCGCCGACAGGCGGGAAGGCGCGCTGGTGCGCATCGAGCCCTTCGCCGACCAGCTCACCACCTTCCACGGCGTGGTGCCCGGACAGAGCCTGACCGGCGTGGTGGCCGATCGTGTGCACCACCTGCTCATCCTCGGCGGTCGGAGCGATGGCGAGGAGCCGGCTCATGTGGCCTGCTGGTCGCTCGAAACCGAAGAGACCATCCTGCTCGCCACCCCGTTTGCCGGCGCGAATACCGTGTATGTGTGGGCGGCGGAAGGTGGGCGCGCCTTCGTCACCGATGGCGGCGAGCGTCTGGCAATCATCGATACCGCCACCGGCGCCGTGCTGGAAATCGGCGATTTCCCCCTGGGCGCCATCACCTCACTCATCGCCACCCCGCAGGGCGAGCTTTATGGCCTTGCCGGCGGCTGGTTCTTCCACTTCGATCCCATCCAGGGCCGCATCGAGCGCCTTACCGAAGCCGCCGGCGACCACCTCACCCCCGTCCGCCGCGGCCAATTCGTTTACACGCGCGACGGGCGGTTGTATAGTATACAAATCTGGTAACACCTTACACTCATACTCATACTCATTCTCTTACTCATGCTCACGCTCACGGTTCGAAACAGCCGGATTCAGCCGGCGTCTTCAAATACCCCGGCGATTGATCGCCGGGACGGCCCCGCGTGAAACGGCATGGTTCGCCATGAAACGGAACAGGTTACTATGAGTCCCAGAGGTCCCAGAGGTCCCATATGTCCTATAGCAACCGTTTCCGTTCCCCTGCGTATAAATAATCAAGCACGCTCGCGGCGGCACGTATCCGGAGGCAAGCTGATGAGACGCGAAATTTTCATATTGATAATGATCCTGATCCTGGCGCCGGTCCTTGCCGGCGCCCAGGCGAATATCCCGCATGCCCTGGTCAACGGCGTGCTGCTGGATGCGCCAGTCCGCAATGTGAACGGCACGCTGCTGCTGCCCATGCGCGCGGTGTTCGAAGCGCTGCAAGCTGAGGTGCGCTGGTTTCCCGCCGCCCGGCAGATCACCGTCGTGCGTGGCGATGTCACCGTGCAGCTCTGGATCGACCGGCCCGTCGCCATCGTCAACGACCGCGAGATTCCCCTCGCCGTGCCGCCCACCCTGTTCGATAACAACACCTACGTCCCGCTGCGCTTTCCCGCCGAAGCGTTCGGCGGCGAAGTGGAGTGGCGGGGTGCGGAACGCCTGGCCGTCGTCACCCTCGCTCCTCTGACCGAGACACCCGTGATCGAGGTGGATAAAAATACGCCTCGCGCGGCCCAGGTCGGGTTGACCGGTGTATTGGTCTCCCACGCGAAAGCCGACAACGGTGAAACCCTGGTGATCCGCGATCAGCAGACCGGCGCATTGCAGACCGTAACGGTCCCCGCGGGCACGGCGCTCACCCGCAACCGTGAAGCGGCGGCCTTTGCCGGCCTGCTCCCCGGCGACCTGGTGGTCATCACCCGCGACCCGGATGGGAATATCCAGCGGGTGGAGGCGACCTATCAACTGGTCAATGGCAAAGTGGCCGGTTTCGCGGAAGGCAAGCTGCTGCTGGTGGATGGCGGTTTATATCAGGTCAATCCGCAAGCCCGCGCGCTGGATACCGGCGGCAACGTGGTGGGGCTGGCCGATCTGCAGCAAGGCCGCGATGTCACCCTCCGCCTCACCCCCGGCACCATGATGATCTGGGAGATCACCCTGCCGGCGCCCACTCCCGCCCCTGATCCGGTGCATATCGCCAGCGTCACCGCGCCCGGGTATGCCGGGCCGCTCAAGCGCGGCGACACGCTGACTCTTCGGGTCACCGGCGATCCCGGCGCGGACTGGGTGACGGCGCGCGTGGGTGAGGCGATTGTCGGCCTTGAGTTGACCGAGGGCGCACCGGGCGTCTATTCAGGCCGGATCACCCTCGGTCCCGACCTGCCGCCGGCGAATGCGCCGATCTATGCGATCATGTGTCGGGGCACGAAGACCGGCGAAGCGCAGAGCCAGGAGAAGATCATCATTGACATGCAGGGACCGCAGTTGAAAACCCTCGATCCCGGACCGGATGTCGAGCTCTTTGACCCCAATCCGGTCATCGCGGCGGCGCTGAGCGATGACGGCAGCGGCGTCAACCCCGCGACGGTGCATCTGCTGATGAACGGGCGTGATGTCACCGCGGGTGCTGAAGTGACTGATAAAGGGATTCGATATCCCGCCCGCGCGTTGCAGACCGGCGCCACAAAATTCCATCTGGAAGTCGCCGACCGTGCCGGGAATACCACGGTGCGTGACTGGCAGGTGGTCGTCCGCGAACCGGCGGATGAGTACGAACCCGAAATTTACGCCGTCTCCCATGATGCCGTCAGGCCGCTCCGGCAGGGCGACGTGCTGACCATCCGCGTGGCTGCCACTCCCGGCGCAGACCGCATACTGGCGCGCGTGGGTACCGCCATTAACGGCATCGGCCTGGCCGAGCAGGAGCCAGGTCGCTATAGCGGCCAGGTGACCGTCGGACGCGATATCAACGCGGACAACGTGCCGGTCTACGCCACCTTGCGCCAGGGCGACGTGGTCAGGGAAGCGCAGAGTGTCGAGCGCGTCACCATTGATACCAGGCCGCCGCAGTTTACCTTGCAAGTCCCCGCGCAGGCGGAAACCTTTGACCGGAATTATGCGCTGGGCGCGACGTTCAGCGACGACGACAGCGGCATCGATCCCCGCGCGGTGCGCCTGTTCCTCAACGGGCGCGACGTCACCGGTCTGGCAGCCGTGTCGAGCCGCGACATTCGTTACGATTTCCTCAATCTGCCGGTCGGCGCCTCCACCTTCCGCCTCGAGATGGCTGATTACGCCGGCAACGTGACGAACCGCGAGTGGCAGGTTGTTGTGCGGGAGAGACCGCCGCAGATTCTCTCGGTGACGCAGGACGCGAGGGGTATGTTGAAGCGGGGCGATGCCTTCACCATCCGCGTGGTCGGCACCTCCGGCGCGGATGAAGCGCGGGCGCGCATTGGTAATGCCGTCACGGATATCCGGCTGGTCGAGCGCGAGCCGGGACACTATTCCTACCGTGTCATCGTCGATGAAAAGGTCGCCGCCAACGATGTCTACGTCTATGCTGTCTTGCATCGGAATGGCATCGACAGCGAAGAGGTGCGCAGCGATCGGCGCCTCACCATCGACAGCACGCCGCCCGAATGTCTCTCGATCAACCCCCAGCGCAATACGGTCGTGCAAGCCGTCGCGCCGGTGATCGAAGCCACCTACCGCGACCTCGGCGTCGGTATCATGCCGGATAAAGTACGGCTGCAGGTCAACGGGCGGGACGTCACCGCGCAGGCGGTCGTGACGGATCACCAGATCCGCTACACGGCGCAGGGTTTTCCGCTCGGGATGGTCAAGGTCGAGTTGGCGTTGGAAGACCAGGCCGCTAACGTGACCCGTGTCGAATGGGCCTTCACCCTCCAGCTCCCGCCGGCGATCCTGGACATCGCGCATAACGCCGCGAAACCGCTCGATCCCGGTGAATCGGTGAAAATCACCGCCCGGCTGTCGGTCAAGCCGACCAAACTGGAATGGCTGCTGGATGACCGCGTCATCGGCGCGGAGATGACCGGCGGCGCCGATGGCGTCTACGTCTTCTCTTATACCGTCAAACCCGCGGATGCGGCGGGAAAGCATAAACTCGGCCTCCGCTGCACCAAAGAGACCGGGCAGAGCGAAACCACTTATGCCCCGGCGTTGCTGAACATCGCGGAGCTGAAGGTGAAAGACCTGGCCATCACCACGCCGGATGATAAAGCGAAAGCGCCCGACCGTCTCACCGTCGTCGGCGTCGCTGCCCCCCATGCCCGCGTGCGGGTGACCATCGGGGGCTCCTCGAGCATTCTCTTCCGTCGTGAGGAAACCCAGGTCACCACGCTCACCGTCAACACAAACGACGACGGCCTCTGGACCGCCGGCCCCATCGTCCTCCCCGCCGAAAAAAAGGTCCGGCAATTCATCGTCACCGCCGAACTCCTTGACGACAACGGCGCCGTCACGAAAACAGTCAGCATCCGCCTGACCCGCTAAGGCCACGCATGCGCAGGCTCAAATCGGACCCGTCTGACCAGTTCGGCGGGTCCAATTTACCTTTCATCCATCCCCCGAAACTGCGTAAGCGCAGAGGGCTGTCCCAGCCCATTGTACGCAAGTGTCGTTGCCGAACCCAGGTAAACGACGAAAAGTAGTAGGGACTGTCCCCGTCATTTATCTTCCCGCTTGCCGCCTTTCCGGTTGCTTTTCTCACGACTTCACGGTAAATTGGTATCAGTGTCGTAATCCCGGCGTGCCGGATATCCTGTCATCCGAGGTGATCTTATGCGTAACCTGGTAACCGGATTGTTCCTGCTCTTCATCGTCGTTGCCCTCGCGCCTCTCTCGGGACGCGCGCAGGACCTGGCAGCATTGCCTGCGGAGGTGTATAACACGCCCGGTCCGCACGTCGTCGTCAATGGGAAGCTGCTGAATGCGCCGGTACAGCGGTTGAAAGGCTCACTGCTCCTGCCTATGCGCGCGGTTTTTGAGGCGCTGCAGGCCCAGGTGCGCTGGTTCCCCGCCGCGCAGCAGATCACCGCCGCGCGCGGCGACGTCACCGTGCAGTTGTGGATCAACCGGGGCGTGGCCATCGTCAACGACCGTGAGATTCCGCTGGCCGTGCCTCCCACCCTCTACGGCGCCAGCACCTACGTGCCCCTCCGCTTCCCCGCCGAAGCCTTCGGCGGCGAGGTGAAGTGGAACGAGGCGCTCAGCACTGCCATCATTACTATTGCGCCGCTGGTCGCCTCCGCACCGGAGCCTGCTCCCACCCCCGCGCCGACGCCGACACCCGCGCCAGCGCCGCAGCCTACCACACTCACCGGCGTGCTCTTCGGCAAAAACACCGAGGTAGGCCGTGCGCTGCTCTATCAGAACAGCGACACCGGCGACCTGGCGCTGGTGCAATTGGCCCCCGAAACGATGATCCAGCGTGGCAAGGTCGATACACCGCTGCAGCCGGCCGCCTTCGCCGATCTGCAACCCGGCGACCGGCTCACGCTCAAGCGGGACGCCGCCGGCAAGCTGACCACTGTGGCTGCGACGTATGCCGCGGCAGTCGGAAAAGTCGCCGGCATCGCCAATAATAAGCTGCTGCTGCAGGACGGCGGCCTGTACCAGCTCCAGCCGCAGGCGCGTGCGGTAGATACCAATGGCAAAGAGGTGGCGCTGACCGAAGTGACCGTCGGTAAGGAAGTCTCGCTTAATTTCACCCCTGGCACCACTTTGATCTGGCAGATCACCGTGCCCGCCGCCCCTGCCCCCGCCGTCACGCTGCCGAAGATCATCAGCGTCGGCCCCGTCAATTACGGCAAACCGCTGAAGGCGGGCGATGAGCTGACGATCCAGGTTTCCGGCACGCCAGGCGCCGCCGCGGTGACCGCCCGCGTGGGCGACGTAATCGCCAATCTGCCGCTGGTCGAGCAGGAGCCGGGCCGTTATATCGGTAAAACGACGATCGGCCCGAATACCAATGCCGCCGAGGTGCCGATCTTTGCCGTGCTGCGCATCGGCGCCACGCAGACCGCTGAGGTGCGCAGCGCCCAGGGGGTCACCATCGATACCACACCGCCGCGCTTCGATGTGCTCATCCCCGGCCAGGATGCCCAGTTGATCGACCGTGGTCCGGCCATCTCCGCCGCCTTCAGTGATCCCGGCGGCAGCGGCATCGATCTGGCGGCGGTGAAGCTTACCCTCAATGGCGCCGACGTGACGAAGGACGCCGTCATCACCGCGCAGGGGATCAACTATAAGGCGCAAAACCTGCCGTTCGGTCTGGCACAACTTCGCATCGAGGTGGCCGACCAGGCGGGTAACCCGGCGGCTGCCGCGTGGAGCGTGAATATCGCCGCTCCGACGCAGCCGGTCTACATAACGTCGCTGACTCATGATGCGGCGGCCCCGCTGCAACCCGGCCAGACCGTGAAGCTCACCGCCAAACTGGCTGTGATCCCCGCGCGCCTGGAATGGTATCTCGGCCAGCAGCTCGTGAGCACTGCGGTGACGCCCGACCCGGCCACGCAGACCTATCACGTCACCTATACGATTAAACCGGATGACCTTATCGGTGATCGGCGTGTCAGCCTTCGTTGTTACATCGACGACACCCGCAACCAGGTGGTCTTCGCGGAAAAACCGGTGACGGTCGCTGCGCTGCCGGCAAAGTTCGCCGTCACCACGCCTCCCGATAAAGCGAAGGCGCCTGCCATGTTGACGGTGGCCGGCACTGCCGCGCCGAAATCACGGGTGCGTGTCACCGTGAATTACACCAGTGTGGTGCTGATCGTGGCGCTGCAGGGGGAAGTGGCGAAGGTCACGGTCACCGCTGGCGACGACGGTGTCTGGCAAACCCAGCCCATTGACATCACTGTCCCCCTCGGCACGCCGGATACCTACACCGTCAACGCGGAGCTGCTCAATGATAATGATGTTGTCATCGAGACATCGACTATCACGCTGACAGCGAAATAATTGCTGCTGATGTAACCGTTAGGTGACAAGAGCGGGCGATAAGTGTATACGGCGTCGGGCATATCGTTCCAGGAGGATAACTCATGCGATCAATCCGCTGGTTCATTTTGGGAACTATTGTCCTGCTCGCGCTGGCCGGCTGCGGGCAACGGCGCGCCGCCGCTCCGGGAGGATCGGCAGTGCAGAAGGAAAAGACGGTCTCGCCAAAATATGCCGACAACGGTCAGCAGATCTATCTCACCGCCACCAGCCAATCTGGCGATAAAATTACCCACACCGGCGGCCCGAGCTGGCTGGCCACCCGTGATGGAGGCTGCGCAGTGTGCCATGGGCCTGATGGTCACGGCGGCACAGTACCCTCGTCGAGTGAGATGGCGCCCGACATCCGCTACAGCACGCTCACCACGGAGCACTACACTGACACACTCATTAAACGGACCATCACGAAAGGACTCGATGAAGCTGGCCAGCCCCTCAGTCCCACCATGCCCCACTGGAGCATGTCCGACCGGGACCTGACCGACCTGATCGCTTACCTGAAGACATTATAAACTCCCTGGGAGCGCCGGCATCACGCTCGCTTCGTACCTGTAGCGAGCGTGATGCCGGCGCTCCCAGGGAATTATCCAATCACTCTTCCCACCGCAGCACGCTCTTCAGCAGCTTCCCCTCCCGCGCCACCCCCAATGCCCCCAGCCGCTCGCTGATCTTCGCCACCGCGGCCTTGCCGCGCAGGCGGTCGGCTTCGACAAAGGCATCGGGCAGCCACCGCTCCGCCAGGTCCCACACATAGCTGTAGGTGGAGAGTTGCCGACCGGTGATGTCCGTCTTCGTGATGATGAACCGCCGTTCCAGCTCCCACAAAATCCCCGTCACCGACCGCCGCGCGTCCGGCGAGAGCAGCTTCTTCAAAGGCCGGCTGGAGATCGGCCCGCGGCTCTCGATAATGCGGTATACATCCTTCGCCAGCACCGGTAGCGCCCCCACCAGGAACACCTCGTCCGCCGCCGCCCCGTTCGCCGCGATGAACGCCGGCAGCCACTGCAGCGAGATGAACCCGGGCCGCCCGGCGAACAGCCGCGTGTAATACACTCGCTTCTGCACGTGCAGATCGTCCTTCCACCACCACGCGTGCCACAGCGCCTCCCGCTGTCCCATCGCCAGCGATAGACTCGGAAACTCGGGAAACCGCTCCAATGCGTTGATCGCGCAGAACCCCACCGCCTCCACGAACTGGATGAGCCCCTCCTCATCCCGCACCCGCTCCCGCCACTCCTCGCGCCAATTGCTCAAGTTCACGAAGGGGATTATACCATACCTGCGATTGCATCCGTAGCCCGCCGCTGTGCCCCTCAGGAGCCTTCCGGGGACTGTCCCCGCCCCTAATGCCCGTTTGTTAAAGACCAGCGCCGCTGCAGGGGCTGTCCCCTCTGGCAAACTCCTCCCGCCCCCGAGTTTAGC
>Ga0172368_10000286_pt1 | contig 72292 bp, 83 predicted proteins | sample Lak11m_FD_114540 | JGI IMG/M metagenome (GOLD analysis project Ga0172368, IMG submission 114540) | Freshwater microbial communities from Kabuno Bay, South-Kivu, Congo - kab_022012_11m | ecosystem: Environmental > Aquatic > Freshwater > Lake | place: Democratic Republic of the Congo: South-Kivu...
GCGGAAGCTATCTATAAAATATGAGAAAATGCAGGAAAAATTAGAAAAATCAGGCAGAAAGTTTAGACTATTATATAATATTTTCAGAAGTTAGCGAAAAATAGATGTTAATCAAAATCCTCATTAGATGAAAGAAAACATACAGTATACCTCAATTTAAATCTAATTAACGGCTGCTGTTCAGGATAATGCCGGGTTGCCAGCAGCCTGTACCGCTTTCAGTTGGGCCTGACGGGCAAGATCGGTTGAAGCAGCCAGAATGCGCAGGGCTTCTTCAGGGTTGTGGAAGCCCATGCTGTTTTCAGCGTTGACAAAATCCCAGCGGAGTTGTGCTTCGCTGTGCATTCGTCTGGCTTCTTCCAGAGCTGTGGTATTGTTGGGTTGCGCCGATGCGGCCTTAATTGCCTTAATTGCCTCAATGAGTGCATCTCCAGTAGTGTTCATGGTTTCCCGCACCTGACTCTGAATCACATCAACCCGCGCAGTCACATACTCCACATCCCGATGGCAGGCACCGCATGCTACATTAGCATTCAACAATGGGCTTCTGACATCATGAGTGGAGAACTTAGCAGCACCTTCACGGATGTAAGGCATGTGGCAATCAGCGCAAGCCACCCCTGCCGTGTAATGGGTACTATTTGCAGTGTACATTTCATAGTCGGGATGCTGCATCTTGATCATTGACGCATCAGTGATATTATGCAGCCAGTCTTTGAATCCTATGTCATCATAATATGTGGCTATATTTTCAATCTTCGTGCCATTCTTCCAGGGAAAGGTCAGGTATTTGCCTTCTCCTGCGAAGTAATATTCCACATGGCAGTTGGCGCATACAACAGTGCGCATCTCCTGGCGCGTAAAAGTATGCCAGTCTTTGCCCTGAGCTTTCAGAGCTTCATCTAGGGCTGGATTGGTAACAATCAGGCGCATCGTATTAGCCTCATGACAGTTGGCACAGCCAATCGGGTTGTTTATATGCTTACCAAGTTCGCTAAAGGAACTATTGTCAAACTTCACCATTCCCATCTCTCCCCATAGACGGGGATTATCGGCACTCTTGCATGAGAAGCAGGTGCCAGGTGTTTTATCGTTGACACGTTTGGTGCTATGCACATCGCTCAGGCTATTAAGATGCCCGCGTTCTTCATTGAATCCTTGCTAAAACTGTAGCCTTCAAATAAAGTGACAAGACGCGGGTCAGCCTCTATTTTTGAATAGGGTAAAGACCCACCATGCATAGTGCAGGCTTGATTGGTTTTAGTGAGCAAGAAAGTTGAGTATTCATTGGGGAAGTTCAGTCCCCATTGAGCAGAATCAGGCTCCATCGCGTTCACTTCTACCAGAGGATTAACTCCACGAGTTGACGCTGGCTGATTCTTGATAAAGATCAATGACATGACTAATGCCGCTGCTATAGCCATTGTGATAGCTATCAAAATAAAGATAAAAATTGAGCGTCTCATTACCCCTCCTTGTGGGGTAAGAGTGAGATGCCTGGTTCTCCATGCCCCGCGGTTCGATGACAATTGAAACAGTAGCGCCCAGAATCCATCTGGCCATCTGCGATATTCTCTACGGTTTGTACATGGCAGCGGCGGCAATTCTCCTGAATGATCTCCTGCGAAGATTCCCTGGCACGAATAGTGTCAGGAATGTTACCAGAAATAAAGGCCGTGATATCATGAAAACCAGATTCAGCTTTCACTATATACTTGGGAACAAGATCATGTGGGAGATGACAATCAGCGCAGACGGCATGGTTTTTGTGGTCGCCGTGATACCAGCCTTCGTAAACTGCATCCATCACATGGCAGTTGTTACAGGTAGAGGGGTTATTTCCAAGGTATTCAGTAAAATAGCTAACATGCATACCCGAATCGTTGATATATGTGCCTGAATCATTGACATACATACCCGATCCAATTGTGATCAGAGCAATGGTTCCAACAATGAGTAAAATTTTCATTTATTTCACCTTGTTATAATATTAAGATTTACGCAATTTGTGAGCTTTGCTGCCCCGCTAGTGCAAGGAAGTACCATAAATTCTGCCCTTCCTGATTCAACATATTTTATACCAATGCACCCTCTCCGCAAAATATTTTCAGATCTAATGTATGCGGTGTGGAAGTTTCTGAGGATAGCAACAATGGTTGTTTGGTTTTTTCCTCTCAGAAGCATCCCCGTAAAGTTAGCTCCGTGATCACAGCCCATCTGCATCACTCGTTTACCCATCGAAGCAAGTGCTGTGGTAAGGTTATATGTCTCCGTGGGCTTATCTGCTCCACCTTTTCCGTATATTGATATCTGTCTCATTTACTATAAACAACAGCCTATTGGTGACCTTATATTATATAAAACTAACTATTACAAATAATAAGTAAAACAATATTTTTAATATATTATATAATATAATTAGTATTTATATATATATAATCTATAAGTCCGCACTTCCGCAGGTAGATGAGTGCCCATTAAAAAACGCCGCTTATTTACGCATTTTTATCAGGTTGAAGCGTCAATTGCAAAAAATTATGGCTTTACTTTCTTAGAATGTACATTACAAAGAATATTATAGAATTCCTTTGGAGGAAAAAATATGGATTGAAAGCAAAGTTGGAAAAGGGACTACTGTCTACATGCTCTGACCTATTGTCAATTAAGACGTTATTGAATATATAGTGATTATTAACAAATCTGCAAGAATCAAGAGTCTAAAATAATGAAAACATGGCGAGTAAAAGTATGAGTTACTCTATAGATGATATTGTAAAATTTAAAGTAGGAACAGATGATATACAGGAAGGAGAAGTCCAAATAATTGAGATGAAATGTTATAAGCATAACAATGCATCTGAATTCACTCAACACATCGAGTAACGTTTTCATGCTACTCCTTTTTGTATAGGTTATGATTGGATTAATCCATCCTTCCATGGCTTCAAATCTTAATGAAAAAACAGCAAAAGGCAAAATTTCATTCAACAGAAAGTTTTTTAAATTCCAGAGAGAATATGAATATGCTGTGGAGGTAATATTATGGTATCAAGAGTTTATAAGATAGTTTTATTTTTGGCTTTCGTCGTGTCAATTATATTCTTGCTGATTGGGGGTTATTACACCTCCAAAGATACTGTCCCTTACCCTGGAAAGGTCGTAGCAGGTGACAAAATTCTCACAGATAGTGGGGCTATAAAGAACGGAGAAGGAGTATGGCAGAAATATGGGCTCATGGACCTGGGGTCTATCTGGGGCCATGGGACTATAAGAGGACCGGATTTTTCAGCTCAATCCCTTCATATGATGGGGCAAGAGATGCGGAATTACTATGCTTCAGAACTCTACAAGACGCCTTACATCCAATTGGACGCAGGCTCCAAGGCGGCTGTGGATGCGAGGGTTATTTCCGAGATCAAGGAAAATAGTTACGATTATTCAAAAGATGTTCTTACTCTTACCCCTTCTCAGGCATATGCTTACCAAAAGATAAGAGAATATTACCAGAAGATATTCTCGGAGGGCTCCAGAGATTACAATATATTGCCGGGAGTAATAAAAAGCGAGAATGAGAGAGACGACCTCGCTGCCTTTTTCTTCTGGACTGGCTGGGCCGCAGGTACCAATAGACCCGGGAAGGATTACACCTATACAACAAACTGGCCTAGAGACCCCTCCGTGGGTAACGACTTACCTGCAGTGTCAATCCTCTGGACATATGTCTCACTCCTTGCTATGATCGTAGCACTGGGTATTGTCGTATACATCATCCATGCTTATGGCTTTTGGGGTGGGGGTCCACAGAATCCCGAGGTGGCAGTGGCTATAGCTAATGCTCCAATAACTTCCAGCCAGAGAAAGGCAGGTATGTTTTTCCTAGTGGCAATAGCCCTCTTCTTAGCACAGACCCTCGTTGGGGGCCTTATGAGCCATTACACCGTCAATCCTCTGTCATTCTACGGCCTGGACTTTATCGCCAGTCTCCTGCCTTACAACCTGGTAAAGAGCTGGCATCTTCAACTGGCAATCTTCTGGATTGCTGTCTCCTGGATCGGGGCTTCTCTGTACCTGTCCCCGCTCCTGATCGGTAAAGAGCCTAAGCATCAAGGACTCCTGGTGAATGTGCTATTTATTGCAGTTCTCATAGTTGCAGTGGGCAGTCTCCTGGGAGAGGCGGCTGGTATAAAGGGCCTACTGAGTGGAGACCTCTGGTACTGGTTTGGACACCAGGGATGGGAGTTCATGGAACTGGGACGTATCTGGCAGATTCTCCTCTTCCTTGGTCTTGTTATCTGGCTCTTCTTAGTCTATAGAGTAGTAAAGAGCATCTTCCAGAAAGGAAAGGAGAAAGGGGACCTGCTCCACATGTACGTCTACAGTGCCATCGCAATTGTGGGCTTCTATGCTTTCACATTCCTTGTCAGGAGAGAGATCCACATCACCATGGCGGATTACTGGCGCTGGTGGATGGTTCATATCTGGGTAGAATCTATATTCGAATTCTTTGCCGTAGCGATAATAGCACTCGTTACTGTCTCCCTGGGTCTGGCGGGAAAGGAAGGGGCACTCAAGGTAGTCTATCTATCTGCCGTCCTTGCTTTCATCACGGGTATCATAGGCACAGGACACCACTTATTCTGGTTCGGGGATCCTGCCTTCTGGGTAGGCGTGGGTGGCGTCTTCTCCACTCTGGAGCCCATTCCCCTCATCACCCTTGTAGCCCGGGCATGGAGAGAGCAGAGCCACATGGAAAAAATAGGAGTTAAATTCCCTTATAAATGGCCAATGAGGTTCCTTATTGCTTCATCCCTCTGGAACTTTCTCGGTGCCGGAGCCTTCGGGTTCATCCTAACAACACCCGTAGCCAATTATTATGAACATGGCACCTATCTAACCACGAACCATGGCCACACAGCCCTGTTCGGGGTATACGGAATGCTCGCTATCGCCCTCATACTCATCGCCTATCGGGGAATTGTCAAGCCCGAATTCTGGGATGAGAGGCCTATCAAACTTTCCTTCTGGGCCCTGAATGCAGGCTTCCTTATAATGTCCTTAGGAACCCTTTTCCTGGCCGGGCTCCTACAACTTGGCTACACCACCTCGGCCACGGGGGGCGTCTGGTATGCAAGGTCGCCAGAGTTCTTCAACTCGCCTACATTCCAATTGCTTGGCAGTTTGAGGATTATTCCCGATACTCTCATCATCGTTTTCGGAGTACTGCCCCTCCTATACTTCTTGGTCACTACTATAACGAGGCGAAAAGAAGCCACCATAAAAGAGGAGGAGCTCATCTTTAGATAGCTGATGCAAGGATACTTACTATAAAAAACTTAACCGTACTCAGTTAAAAAGGAATACCGCTATAAAGCACGGATGAACGGGGTCAAGGATGAAAAAGTATCCACTTCATCTGGTCATCCTCGCTCTAATTTAAATATCATTATGTTAAATTTTTGTTCGCCCATCCATGTATAATACTCGTTTCCGCAGGATTAGCCATCAGTTTCTTGAAGACATTGGAGAACAACAATATGCATCGAACAGGCTCTAAACGGCACATGATCATTGGCAGTCATTTGCTGTAAGAACCTGGAAGAAATTCAAGCCCGAAGCATTGTGAGCAACATTTTAAACTTCTGCACTGCTTTGACAGCATGTGGCACATTTGCCGGCATTATTATCAACTCTCCATCCTTCAAATTATGTTCCTCTCCCCCAATTAGGAAACTTCCTTCTCCCTCAATAACATGTACAACTGCATCAAATGGTGCAGAATGCTCGCTCAATTCCTGTCCAGAGTCAAAAGCAAACAAAGTTATAGTACCTGCCGAATTCTGTTTTAAGGTTTTACTGACTATTGATCCAGGACTGTATTCGATGTAATCCTTTAAATTGATGGGTTCAGCCATATTGATTCACATATTAATGTGGTTAACCATTGCAGAAATAGTCTTTGTTGCGTATCGGGTAATTTCCACAAATAATTTTAAAGTGTCATAATAGGGGTACATTTATTAAATCTGCGACTGAATAGAATAATCATAAGAATAGAGGTTTATTCATGGAAAAAAAAGAAATTAATGACCAATTAGATGTTACAAAAAAAAGCATGGGTTTCATACCCGAGATCCAGCAGCTTGTGGGAGAGCATGCGCCTGAATGGTTTAAGCTGTATCGTGACAGCGATGAAGCGCTCTGGTCAGAAACGGCTCTTTCGGCAAAGATAAAAGTACTGATGGCACTCGCTGTTGTGGCGGGGCGGCTCTGTCCAGACTGTGCAGAATCACAAATGAAAAGTGCAATTCACCATGGCGCTACTAAGGAGGAGATCCTGGATACGCTTGGAGTAGTCTATGTCACCGCTGGAGCTCCGGGGGTCAATGTTTGCAAGAACGCAATAAGAAAATTGCTCAAGGTTGATTTCGGATGTGAAGGGTGTGGCAAAGTTTAAGGTAGAAATTGAAAGACCATTATGCATAGCATGTGAGAACTGTGTCAATACCTGCCCTGAATTCTGGGAGATGGCTGATGATGGTTTCTCCCATTTAAAGGGTTCAATAAAAGTTGGTGAAAATGAAGAAAGGGAGATGGACGAAGTGAAGTGCAACATCAAGGCTGCAGAAAGCTGTCCTGCCACATGCATACATGTGTATGAAAATGTGAAGAAAATTTGTTGAAATGTTTAATTCCTATTGTTCTCCTTTGCATTTAAAATACCATTAATAAATATATCAATGAATACATCAAAATCCTCCTTACAGCTGCCTAAAATGTTCTCGCTGATTACCCCTCTTAGTTGACTCATATAACTGAGATAGCTAAGAAAAGTCAGTGCTGCTGTTCTGGGATCGGTATAACGCATTTTTCCATTTTGTATCAGGAATTCAAAGTATTCGCTGATGCGTGCTACTATTATTTGTATTACAGACTCCAGGATCGCTGCAATTTCTGGATTCCTGCGGCCTTCTGCGATCAATATGACCATAATGTGGACCCTTTCTCTCATAACTTTCATGAGACCTATGCCAATGGTACGAAGACACGTTTCAATATCTTCTTCTTTTTCCATACGCAATACCGAGTCAAGAGTTTTGAGAATCACATCTCGATTTATGGTTATGACCGCTCGAAGAATGTTCTCTTTTGACTGGAATTTACGGAATAAAGTTACTTCGTTAACACCAGCCGCTTCTGCTATTTTCCGTGTGGTTGCCCCCTCATATCCTTCGCTGGCGAAAACTCTTATCGCAGCATCCAGAATTTTTTGCTCAGTTTTATCCATAAGTATATGTATAGACGATATAGTTTTTTAACGTGATGGATTCAATCATAAGTATCACATACCCAAAATGATATTCAATAGAAAAAACCTTTTATTTGAGTACAAGTGCTGTTCAGAAATCGAAGAATGTGAAACGGAAAGTATTTATTATGCAAGTTACTACTTACATATATAGGTCAAATCCTATCTTTGACTGGAAAAAAGGGGGAAAATTCTAGGATAGAGAAATAGAACAAGGACTGACTAAGAGGAGAAAATATGCCACCACATTGCGATACGATGGACGGGCCTGTTGTTAAGGCTGCAAAACTGGCTCTGGAGAAAGGGAATATCAATCTGATACTTCCCTGGCTGCCCAAGAAAGGAGAAGATGAATTGAAAGAAGCGTTTGAAAGAACTCTTCGGGTGAGAAAACTGGGTAAGGAAGCAAAAGAACTTGCAGACTACTGGTTATTTGAAACTGCGGTGCGTTTACATCGGGAAGGGGAAGGAGAGCCTTATACCGGATTAAAACCAGCCGGGCTGGACGAAGGTCCTGTGGTTCCGAGGGCTGAAGAAGCCATAGAGAAAGGAGATGCAAGCGAAGTAATAGAATTCCTATCGCATACAGTTGAAGAAGAAGTGCAAAAAAGGCTTGACCGTGCTCTCTCATTGAAGGATTACGATGAAAAAGATGTGGATGCTTCAAGAGAGTACGTAGAGGCGATGCTTGAGTTCATGCTCTATTCGCATAAACTGTACATATACACGACGAGCGCAGGAGGGCACGCAGCAGAAGCAGAGGCTGGGCACGGACATAAACATTAGCTTTACGGATAAGATATGACAAGTCACGAACTTTTGGACGCACTGAACCGTGCATTAGCTATGGATTTAAGGGCTTTGACCCAATACATGTGGCAGCATGTGATGGCTATGGGTTTGGAGAGTCCTCAGATCAAGGAACTCTTTAAAGAAATATCGATCGAGGAGATGAAACACGCCGAGTCGATAGCAGATCGTATTTATTACCTAGGTGGTACACCTACGACTAAGCCAGAGCCGATCAAGGTGGGAGGAACTCTGAAAGAAATGCTGGACTAACCTCAAGGCAGAGAACGAAACTAATGAATTGTGCCGGGAGATAATCAGGATGGCTATCGAAGAAGAAGATCCTGTGACTCGATTAGTGTTCGAGAAAAATCTGGCTGAATCAGAGGTGCATGCATTCAAGTTCTCAAGATTACTTGGGAAGAAGTAGAACTAAAAAATTCAAAATTAAGTGAGAGGTAAATTTATGTTTGTAAATATCGTGGAATTCCCACCAATAAAGAAAGGAAAAGATGAAGAGTTCAGGAAATGGTTTGCATGGTCAAACACTATGTATGAGAAATTCGATGGCTTCATATCAAGAAAGCTTCTGAAACCCACAAAAGGGAAAGGAAATTACGCGGCGATAGTGGAACATGAAAGCGAAGAGACTTTTATGGCTATGCACCTGAGTGAAGATAGGCAAAAAGCCTGGGTAAAAGTTGAACCCTTGATGGAAGGATCACCCACACCGAGTTTTTATGATGTTATAATCGCTTCAGAAAAGAAACGATGAAAACATGGAAACAGGAACTGACTCATCTTCACAAGAAAGTGATGTACTATCTCTTAAATTGGTGGTGGGAACCTACATACTTATCTTTGCCATGAAACTTGCCGTATATTTTATGACCGGGGTCATGGCTATTTTTGCAGAAGCTCTGCACACTCTTAGCGACATCTTTGTTTCGAGTTTTCTCCTGGTTGCAATAATATGGTCGCGCAAGGAGGCGGATGAGGTTCATATGTTCGGCTACGGCAGGGCTCAGAACGTGGCGGCGCTTGTTGCTGCAACGCTGTTCATTTCGTTCACGAGTTTCGAACTGTACAGGGAAGCAATACCAAGGCTCTTTAATCCCGGTGAAGCAGCTTATCAGAACCTGTCGCTGGCAATTGGAGTGGTCGTTTTCTCGATGTTTATCGCCGCTATTCCTCTAATCAACTTGTTCAGGCAAAAAAATACTGGGGCTGCGGCGAAAGCACAACTTACCGAACTGTTCAATGATGAAATAGGTCTTCTGGCTGCCTTAATAGGCACATTGTTCGTTATGCGGGGGGAATTCATTGCCGATCCCATTGCCTCCATAATAGTGGCAACAATAATCGGATATAATGCCGTCGGATTGTTCAGGGAGAACCTGAGCTTTCTCTTGGGGCGCTCACCGGGCGCCAAGTTTTTAAAGAAAGTGGAGAGCCTGGCTTTAACTGTGGAAGGGGTGCTTGGTGTTCATGATATGCGCGCTGAGTACATTGGACCTGATACAGTTCATGTTGGGATGCATATTGAAGTTGAAAAAGGGACGCCTATAGAAGAGGCTGATAGAATATCTGAGGAGGTAAAAGACAAAGTGCATAAAGAAGTAAAAGGTGGCTACTGCTTTATCCATGTGGACGCTTACGGGATACCATGATACAGATTAAGAGAGTTTATGAGGCGCCTTCAAATGAGGACGGCTTCAGGATACTGGTTGATAGGCTCTGGCCCCGGGGTTTGAGCAAAGAAAAGGCTAAATTAAATCTTTGGTTGAAGGAAATTGCGCCCAGCGAGGGACTGAGAAAATGGTTTGCACATGAAACCGGGAAGTGGGATGAATTCTGTAAACGCTACTGGATGGAACTTGAGCAAAAGAAAGATTTGATTACTCTTATTGAACAAAAAAACAAAGAAGATACGGTTACTTTAGTTTATGCGGCACATGATGAGAAAAATAATAATGCATTGGCTCTAAAAATGTTTATCGACAGCAGCATAAACAAAGCAAAGGAGATTTACGAATAAATATGGGTAGTTTTATATATTATGTCAAAACATCAATTCTGTTAGCAGCCATTGCCATACTCTTCTTAATCGTTCCTGCTAACGCTGAATTTGATATCGTGTTAGAGAAACTATCGCCCCAACCTGTGGAGCCTGGCCAGGATTTAACGCTTTCCGTCATGCTCGTAAATGAAAACGTTGATGCTATTGGGGTTATACTTCTCATCCTTCCGGATTCGACTATTATACTCAAAAATGATAATGATCGAATCATAAATGAGGGCAATATTATAAAATACGGTGCCGTGGTTGAAACATATCTGCTGCATATTGATCCTCGTGCAGTTTCAGGCATCTATGAAGTCAAATTTGAGGCACACTGGACAAGCAATGATCAGCAGCGTGAAACTGATAGGACTTTCAATGTACTGGTTAGAGGTGTGCCGCAGCTTGCTATTTCTAACATCACTATCAACCCTGAACTCATAAGCCCGCAGGATACGTTTAATATCACTTTTTCAGTCTCAAATGAAGGAACAGGGATCGCGCGTGAAGTACAGGTAAATGCAGCAACGGGCGGTCTTCCGTTTGTTCCGATAGGCGCTGACACAAAGATCATAAAAAACCTTGATCCTGGTGAGGCCATTCAATTAAACTTCCGTCTTCTGGTCAAAGATAAGACTATAATTTCATCATACTCAATCCCGATCAAAATGGAGTATAAAGATGAAAATGGAAAAAACATGAGCTCTTCGAGTTTCGTAGGCATCAAAGTTCTTGGTGATGCAGAACTCTCAATTGGAAATATCAAGACTGAGCCGCAAAATCCAGCCAAAGGTGATCTTGTCACGGTGACCATGCGCATCGAAAATTCCGGGAATGGCGATGCTAAATCCGTGAAAGTAAGCCTTGACATTCCATTTGAAGGTACTAAAACAGCATTTCTTGGGAAAATCAAACCCGATGATGATGCGCCAGGCGTATTCACATTCTATGCAACCGAAAGTGGTAATATTCCATATACTGCAGCGATCGAGTCTGAAGATGATCTCGGCAAGCACACAGTCAAAGAAGCACTTACTCTCAATGTGCGAAATACCAATGCAAATGGGCTGATAATACCGGTTATTGTAGTTGTGGTAGTCGCTGGAGCATTTGTATTTTATCCATTTCGCAGGAAAAAATCAAGGCAATGATTATGCCGGGCAAAATTGACAATCTTGTTGCAATAAAAAGAGTAGGTGGCAAATGTTAAGTAACCTTAACCTTTCATTATTCCTGGCATATAAATCGATAACAAAGGGCAATAAAGGCACACTGGTTTTGACCGTTTGTATCATGTCCCTGATCTTTGTAAATTTAGTATTTACAGCTTCCATTTTTCTTGGATTGGGCAACACAGTTAACAACCAGGTAATTAATACTTTATATGGTACCGTTGCTCTTGAACCAAAAACGGATGAAAAATATATCAGTGATGTTTATTCGCTGAAGCAAAAAATAAATAGCGTTCCAGGTATAACTGGCATCTCAGCTCAGTACGTAACTGGTGCTGCATTTTCTTATAAGGATAAAAGCGGATCATGGGCAATACGCTCAATTAATCCCGATGATGAGAGAACTGTCACGACAATACATAATTTAATGATTGATGGTGAATACTTGAGCAAACTGGATAGTGACGAGATCATCCTTGGAAAAGAGATACCTGGCGGGTATGGCGGAGATCTTGAACATCTTTCACTTGGCGGGGTCAAGATCGGGGATTCCATAAACGTGCTTTTCAATAATGGCGTTTCTCGCAGGTTCAGGGTAAAAGGCGTATTTGATTCGAATTTCCAGCAATCGAACAACATCGCATACATCAGCCAGAAAGAGATGGAATCAGTTCTCGGTCTTTCGGATAAGGCATCGCTGATCCTGATCAAGACCAGAGATTTAGGAAATGAAGGCAGCTACATAAAACAATTCCTGGAGTTGGGTATTAAAGAAGAAATCAAGCCATGGACAGTCTATGCAGCCATGGTAAAAAACATAACTGCAAGTTTTGATATGATCGCTTTATTAATAGCTGTTATCGGGCTTTTTGTTGCAAGCGTGACCATTTTTATTATAATTTATGTGAACACCATAAGCAAACGAAGGCAGATCGGGATCTTAAGAGCAATTGGAATAAAGGAGTCTGTGATCATACATTCGTATATTTTACAGGCAATGTTCTATGCGATCAGCGGGACGATCATTGGTTTGTTTATTATGTTTTTTATACTGAAACCCTGGTTTATCACACACCCCTTGAAATTCCCTGTTGGATTTGTTTCATTATTGATCGTGCCCGAAAAGGTTATGGTAAATACAATAAGCTTAATCGCAGCTGCATTGGCTGCAGGACTCATACCTTCCTGGATGGCAGTCCGGGAAACGATATTAGAAGCGATCTGGGGAGACTGAAATGGTCGAGGAGTCATTGATCGGGATTGAAAAAGAAACCCTGATCAAAATAAAAAAACTCACTCGAATATATATCATGGGTGAAGTGAGGGTGCCTGCACTGAATAATGTTACATTTGATATCAAACGCGGTGAGTTTGCAGCCATAATGGGAAAGAGCGGAAGCGGTAAATCCACTTTGCTTCATCAGCTCGGATTGCTCGATGCCCCGACGTCTGGTGAGATCATTATAGATGGGAAAAACCTTTTAAGTTTGTCTGAGTCCCAGAAAGCAAAATTCCGACTTGAGAGATTCGGGTATGTCTTCCAGGAATATGCGCTCCTTCCTGAGCTTACTGCACTTGAAAATGTCTATCTGCCAGCCATGGCGCTGGGCAGGCGAAAGGAAGAGTATGTAAAAAATAGTACACAAGTGCTAGAACAGGTTGGACTCAGGAACCGTTTACATCACCGCCCGCGAGAGATGTCAGGAGGCGAACAGCAAAGGGTAGCAATCGCAAGAGCTCTGATCAATAAGCCTGATATATTATTTGCGGATGAGCCGACTGCAAATCTGGACAGCACCTCCTCAAAACAGATCCTTGAGCTATTCCAGCAGCTGAATATTGAGATCGGCCTGACGATTCTTATGGTAACGCATGAGCCTGAGGACCGGAAGTATGTGAACAGGGTGATCTGGCTCAAGGATGGGGAGCTTGCGGAACAGGGGACGTAGAGGAGAGATAGGACATGGAAAACCACATAAGTACGAAGTGAAAAAGGGGACAATTGTCAGCTTATTATTACCTATAGTCAAATAAAATATTATTGAGTATAGGTTGTTTTCGATATTTAATTATAATTTATAGTGGGTAGCTATTTATATTACTGCAATATTTCAGAGTAAAGATCTAAATGATAACCAGACAGGAATTGATCGAAGAATTGATGGCAAAAGAACCGCCTGTAATAAGAAAAGAGTTGCAGGAGAAACTTTTAAAAAAATGGGAAATCGATGGAAAACCACTTGAATGTGCTTGTGGAAAGACGATTTCAGATCAATCCGAGCACTTAAACTTAAAGCAAATTCAAAGCAATCTGTTTGAGGTTGCATGTGGAAAAAGAAGAAAACTTAAAATGCCAGAGCGTTACGATGCAGCGGCAGTTCTAAGGCAACTGATACCGTGGATTGCCTGGGATGAGAAGGTTAAAATCGTTGTTGAGATGTTATGAAGGATAAAAATAAAGGGAGAAGAGCAATATGGCAAAGATCGAAGGAAAATGCAAAGAAGTATTGGATAGAACAGAATGGGTCGCAATAGTAACCTGTAGCGATAATGGCCTCCATGTTGTAGCAACGTGGGGGGATTATGTAAGGGCTATTGGTATCAAGGATGAAGAAGTGATCGTTATTCCTGCCGGGCATTATAATATAACCGAGGAAAATCTCAAAAAGAACAATCGTGTGGAACTGCTGATCGCTTCAAAACAAGTTCAGGGAAACTATGGTCCCGGACAGGGATGCTGCATATCGGGAATAGGTGAACTCCAGACTTCGGGAAAATTCGCCCAGACGGCAAAGGAAAAATTTCCGTGGGCAAGAGGAGCACTAGTTATAAAGGTGAAGGAAGTAAGCACTCAACTCTGAATACCCAGCATAATCGATTGCATTACCAGCGTGCGTACAATCCACCATATCCTATCAGAGTGAGTAAGAGATAAAAGAAGGGCAATATGACACAAGACACAAAACGGGTGTTTTTATGGAATTGAAATTAAAAGAACCTATAGATAATCTCTGCGATTATACGTATAATTTCGCATGGCAGAATAATAAAATCCGTCCCACTGATATTATACCTTCCCAGGAAGACACAAGTTTTACTTACAAAGACCTGGTAAATGAATTAAAAAAAGGCAAAGATGTGCGAATCTATGGCAATGTGGGCAAAAGGCTGGCTTACAGCATAGGTGCTAACCTCGTGCATTTCGGGGGAAGCGGAGCGCCTGAAAAAGCAGGAAAAATATACATCGATGGAAATGTTTCTTCTGAAATGGGTATGGGTATGGTTTCAGGAGTGATATATGTTAATGTTAAAGGGCTTATAGAAGAACCTCTCGGAAATGTAGTAGAGGTTGTGTCAGATGAGCCAGGTTATCGAAAGTTCCGATCAATAACCGAAATACTCTGTAAAGGGCTGGGAAAAGATGTTCTTGTTTGGAATGATTATGATGAGCGAAAAAGGCATCTTGTGCTGGATGATGGAATGCTTCGCGGGACAGTGGCCGCACGATGCAACTGTGAGGCTCTTGTCATAATAAAGGGAAATGCCTACAACGGCACAGGGCTGCTGATGCAGAAAGGCATGGTTCATGTCTTGGGAGATGCAGGCATGAACACTGGTGCGCATCTTGATGGCGGTGTGGTTATTGTAGAAGGCATGACAGATGAATTCGCTGGCGCATACATGAAAAATGGCACGCTGATTTTAAACGATTCAAAAGGGTTCGTGGGCGCAAATCTGAAAGACGGGGTAATTTTTGCAAAAAAGAAAATCAAAACCGCACCACCGATCGAAGAGCTTGTTATATTGCAGGAAGATGCGAACCTGATAATGAAACATCTCGGTTTGGGCCATGTTGAGGCAATGAGCTATCGAAAATATGGGATAAAGAAAGAGAGACTTGTGCGAATGCGGGATGGGTCGGTGGTCGTAATGGAAAAATAGGAATAGTAGAAAAAGAAATAGTTTTAAAGACAAAAGATAATTAATATGGATGTGAGGAATTTATGGCAGAGAAAATAACCAAAGATAACAAATTAAACGATGTAATAACAAAATATCCAGCCACCAGAGATGTATTTATCAAACATGGAATGCCAAAATATATGGGGCGGTTACCTTCCGAGAACCTGCAATTTTTCTGCAGGATGCACGGAGCTGATATTAATCAACTGCTTGATGAACTAAATAAGGCAGCAGGGCTGACATAAACAAAAAGACCAAACCGGAGAAAAAATATGGAAATACCGCTGAAGTTCGCCTGGGCGAGCTTGGTTTATTTACTAATAGGTAGCACAATGGGGATTATAATGGTTCTGAATTCATCACCACTTACACCCACCCATGCCCATGTGCTGCTGATAGGCTTTGTTTCTATGATGATATTCGGGGTGGGATACCACTTGCTGCCCGTATTTGCAGGCACTGATCTGTACAGCCTTCGCTTGGCAGAGATACAATTCTGGCTCCAGAATATAGGTCTCACTGGCCTTGCTTTTACCATGCCCTACAGGTTTGTAAGTAACAACTATCTGTTCGGGACAGAGGTATTCGGATCGATATCGCTTCTGGCTATTTACATATTTGTATATAATGTGGCAAGGTCGCTCATACCCCCAAAGTTAGGAACAAAAATCTGAGTTAAACTTACAATTGCATTATACTTCTCATATTCTCCCCCATAATAAGTTTTTTTTCCATTTCAGATATATTTAGCGATTTTATTTTTGTAAGTTCCGATTCCATACTGATATATGGGGAGTCTGATCCCATGATTATTCTTTCAGCACCGAGATCCTCAACCGCTTCCTGGATAATCTCTTTTCGTGGCATGCCTGTTGTCTGAAGATAGATATTTTGGTGGTGTAAAGCCATTCGGAGAAAATCTCCTAACATGTGTGCCATGATTATCTTTGCATCAGGGAATAAATCTGCCAGTTCTCCAAATTGTTCTGGTGGCGATTCCTTTTTACCTGAATCAAAGATGATAGGAATGTTGAGCTTGGCTGCATTTTTGATAATGTCTTTTAGATGCTCGCTTCTGAGCGAGAACTTCTGGCTTGAGGGATGAAGCTTTAGGCCAACAAGCCCAATCTCAACATCACGTTTTAGCTCTTCGACTGCTTTTTTCCCAAAGTTGGGGTCAAGCCGTGCAAAGCCTATGAGCCTGTCCGGATATTTATTGATAGCCTCTGCCGTCCTTTTGTTCGCATTGGAAAAAGATATTCCAGGATTTATCTCGTTGAACGGAAATATCACTGCCTTATCTATACCTAGCCGGTCCATTTCAGTCACTATTTCCTCGGCAGATTGCCTCTTTCCATCACCCCTATCCGGACCACCTACATGGTTGTGTGCATCTATTATCAATGCCATATTATTTCTTTGTCTCCTTTTTATCTTCTCCGTCTAAGCAGACTATTGATGCAAAATCCATACATGCCACGCTGCGATTGCTTCAAATCCCGACACTGGTTTTGCTCCTGTTCCTTCTGTGCTTCCACTATTCCTGAGAAACCCATGAAAATCAAGGTTACTGCAGCTAACCCAATCAATCTTTTTTTCAACTCTTAATCTCCTATCATGTTATTGTTGAATATTTTCAATCACATGTTCTTGATATTTTTAACAGATAAATCTAACTGCTATAACATATAGATTGAATTAGCTATTTTTATTATAGTTTATAGTGGTTAAGTTTATTCGTGAGCGGTGAGTTAAAATTAATTGATTGCTCAACACCAAAAATAATACAATTAACCAAATAAAATCATAAAAATATAGAAGGAAATGGAGGAAAAAAAAATGGTTCAAGCTAAAATAGCCAAGAATAAACCCATACAGATAAGAATATTCCCGGCTCGATTGTTACCTATAGTTAAAATATTCACTCCTTTTATATAAAAGTAAATCAAGAGCGGCAGATGCTGTAAACAATATATAAACATTAGCAATGTATTGCATAAAAACCTATTCGTAATATAATCATCGTTTATCTCGAAAATGCCAATAATATTACGTAATTTCTCATAAATTTTGATAATATGCCGTTTTATTAGAAAATGATATGAATTAAACCTCTAATAATATTATAATTTATTAATATTTAAATTAATAAAACTTTAAAATCGATAGCTTTAGACGGTGGGAGTGAATTTAGAAACTATAGATTGTTACAACCGGAAACTGTTGAAAAAACCTTAAACGAGATTGATCATGTCAAAGGTGTGATCAGAATGCTCATTAATGGAAAAAGCCTTCCCAAAAAAGTCATGTGTGGACCCGGGACTGGCACAGATGTAAACCATCCTGAAAGAAAAATAATTCATGTCGGAGATTGTGCTTTCGAATTGCACATAATGGTCGGAGAGATTTTAGTCGAAGTTGATGATGAACGTGCAATGGATAGCGTCAAAAAGGCATGTGAGCGGGTGCTTCCTTTTTCGTTTGAATTCAAACAGGGGAACTATATGAAAAGGAAACCAACTCTGACCGATTATGGCAAATATGGGTTCAAAAGCAAGACTGATGAGAGAATCAATGTTGAAGACGAACGACTGCTTGGCCTTATAGATCCAAATGCAAAAGCAGAGGATACTTTTTGTATGATCTCTACTGAACAAGAAAAATAAAGAACACAAATTGATTGGCATTGTATCCTCATGAATTCAAGTATTAATTGAGGATGAAATTCTATCGAAATTTATGAACATTTAACTAGAAGGAACGATGGCAGATACGAAATGAGTAACGTACAATCTTGTTATCAGTGCGGCAAATGCACATCCATATGCCCAATGCGCCGGGTTTCGAAGACCTCACCACGCAGTTCAATATATAATGCCAGTATGTATGGGCTTGAAACGAAAGATATCTGGACATGCCTGACATGCGGCCTCTGTCCGATCGAATGCCCACAGCAGGTGGATTTCTTTGGCTTTATACGTGAAGAGAGGAATGGGAAACAGCCCCTAGATATTGCTCATCTTGGTGTTTTTACTGAAATGGCAGAATTGAGTTCTAAACTGAATGGGAATATTCCCGATAAAACATCTGACTCGAAATTCGGATTATTTCCAGGATGTGTGGACTCACTCGACCTGTTCCTGCACGATGTAAAAACCAATTTCGGGGAAATTACCACATCATCACTCAAGCTTCTTGATAAACTTGGAATAAAACCGCAGGTCATGAACATGAAATGCTGTGGTCATGATGTTCTATGGCAGGGAAAAAAAGATGTTTTTGACAGGTTGAAGAACTATAATAAAGAATATATCAAAAAAAGCGGCATCGATACCCTTGTAACAAGCTGTGCCGAATGTTACTGTACATTTTCGAAGGATTACGACCTCGGAATAAAAGTCGTTCATACATCGCAACTCTACGATAAGCTTGGAATGAATATCAATAAGCAAGTTACCTACCATGACCCAGGCAGGCTTGGCAGGCACATGGGTGTATATGACGCACCGCGAAATGCACTCACTGCAAATGGCGTGATCGTAAAAGAGATGAAGCATTCAAAACAAAATGCCCTGTGCTGCGGAGTAAGTAATTTCATGAACTGCAACGAGCAGACAAAGGCGCTTCGCATTGCACGCATGAACGAAGCAGAAGCTACAGGCGCAAAGACCCTGATCACAACATGTTCAAAGTGCCTTGCGCATTTTAATTGCCTTAAAACTGAAAAAGATGCAACAAAGAAGTATGATCTTGATATTGTGGACTTAAGCGTATTCCTTGCGCGGCAGCTGGAGGCGGGAAAATGATAAAATCTAACGATCTTGACCCGGATTTTAAATATGAAATATCCAGAGAACCGGGCGGCGAGAATATTAAAAAATGTTTCAACTGCACGGGCTGTACTGTTGGATGCCCAGTCACCGAAATCGATAAAACCTACAACCCGCGAATGATACTTAGAAAAGCCATCCTTGGCATGAGAAAAGAAGTGCTAACGGATGAGTCACTCTGGCTTTGCGCTTCATGCTATATCTGCTATGAGCGATGTCCACAGGATGTTAAAATAAAAGAGGTCATAGGAGCGATACGCGCGATCGCACAGCGCGAGGCAAAAGCCGGCAAGATCAAGCTCACTAATCACAAACCGCTTTTTGATCATCTTTTCATTGACTCGGTCAAGAAGAACGGAAAATGGTATGAAGCAGGTGTGAGCAGCACGTTCATGCTAAAGACAAAAGGTATAGGTGGAGCGATCGGTTATGCTCCAATGGGTCTTGAATTGTGGAAAAAAGGGAAATTAAGCATCCTGCCGCATACGATAAAAGGAAAAGGCGAGATCAAGCGCATATTTGAGGGAGTGGAAAAATGAAGCTTGCTTATTATCCTGGATGTACGCTCCACGGAACAGCCCGCGAATACGATGCATCCACAAAGGCAATATGCAAAGCGGCTGGCATTGAGCTTACAGAGATCGATGACTGGAACTGCTGCGGAGCGCTTGAGGCGATTTTTGACAAGGAACTCTCCATGGGCTTATCTGCCCGAAATAATTTCAAGGCTCAAAAAACAGGTCTTGATCTTGTCATCCCATGCAGCATTTGCTCGCATAATCTTTCAAGAGCTGATAAAGCCATGAAAACGGATAGCGGTTTCAGGGAAAAGATCGAAAAAGCGCTCGATGAAAAATATACTGGTGTAAATATAAAACATCTTCTGGATGTCGTTGTAAATGACCTGGGAACAGAAACCCTTGCCACGAAATTCAAAAAGTCCCTGAATGGCATAAAAGCAGTCCCATATTACGGCTGCCTTCTTATACGTCCATCAGAGATATGTAAATTCGATAATCCTGAAAATCCCACATCCCTTGATGATATTATTAAGGCGACAGGCGCCGAATGTCTGCCTTTTACCCAGAAAACGAAATGCTGTGGGGGCAATCTCCTGATGAGCAAACAGGATTACGCATTCATCCTCACAAAGAAGTTATTCGACGAAGCAAAAGCCGCAGGCTCCAACTGCATCGTTGTAGCATGCCCCATGTGTCACATGCTACTTGACGGCCAGCAGGGAATGATCGAAAAAGCGCATAACACGGTAATCGATATGCCTGTGCTTTATTTTACGCAGCTTATCGGACTTGCGATGGGTTTGGGGGAAAAAGAACTTGAACTGGATAAGAACATGGTTTCAACTTCAAAGCTCATTGCATCCATTGGAAAAGAAAAAACCGCGCAGGATAAGGCACAAGTAAAAATAGAACCAGCAATTGAAACGGAGGCAGCACAATGAAAGGCTCAGTAGCGGTAGTTGGCGGGGGAATAGCAGGGATACAGACAGCACTTGACCTTGCTGACAGCGGTTTTAAGACTTATCTTATTGAATCAAGACCAAGCATAGGCGGCGTCATGTCCCAGCTTGACAAAACATTTCCCACGAATGATTGTGCCATGTGCATCCTCTCCCCGAAGCTTGTGGAGACTGCGCGCCATCCCAATATAGAATTACTCGCATACAGCGATGTCAAGTCCATAACTGGCAAAGCCGGTGATTTCAAAGTAAAAGTCGTTAATAAAGCCCGATATGTCGATGAGACGAAATGCACAGGATGCGGATCATGCACTGAAAAATGCCCATCTAAAGTAGCCGATGAATATAATGCAGGCATGTCAAAGCGTAAATCCATTTACATCCCATTCGCGCAGGCTATACCAAGGGTTGCGACGATCGATGCCGCACATTGCATTTACCTCACAAAAGGCAAATGCGGAGTATGTAAGAAAGTATGCGGCCCAAAAGCTGTTGATTATGAACAAAAGGATAAAGAAGTGGAACTCGATGTTGGCTCAGTGGTGCTCGCTACAGGTTTTAAGCCGTTTGACCCTTCGATCCTGAAACAATACAGGTTCGATCATCCTGATGTCATAACAGCACTCCAGTTCGAGCGCCTGTTGAGCGCAAGCGGCCCCACGCAGGGTCATGTCACGAAACAAACAGACGGGAAAGTCCCGAAAAATATTGCATTCATCCAGTGCGTTGGTTCACGAAATCCCAGGATCGACAGGAAGCACTGCTCTTCAGTGTGCTGCATGTATGCCACCAAGGAATCCATAATCGCAAAAGAGCATGATCCTGAACTTAATATTACCATTTTCCATATCGATATAAGAGCTTATGGCAAGAATTTCGAGGAATTCTATAACAGGGCGCAGAGGGAATACGGTATTAAGTACATCAACTCCCGCCCGTCTGAAGTAACGGTTGGCATAGATAATTCTCTTTCTTTGAAATATGAAGATTTCAATACGGGAGACCTTATAAAAAAGAATTTTGACATGGTTGTTCTCTCCATCGGGCTTGACCCGGCTGATTCGACCCAAGCTCTTGCAAAGTCCTCAGGAATTGCACTTGATGATTTCGGGAATATCGCCACAAGTATCGAAAATCCTGTGGAGACAAGTGTAGCCGGAATATATGTATGCGGTGTGGCGCAGGGTCCCAAGGATATCCCTGACACCGTAGCACAGGCAAGCGCTGCCGCATCAAAGGCTGCCGCCCTGCTCTCCCCGAAACGCGGGACGCTCATTAAGGAACGAAAATTCCCCGATGAGAAAAAACTCTCGATTGAACCGCACATAGGCGTATTCGTTTGCCACTGCGGAATAAATATCGGAAGTGTTGTAAATGTCCCCAATGTCGTGGAATATGCAAAGACCCTGCCAGGAGTAGCACATGCCCAGGAAATGCTATATGCATGCTCTTCGGATTCACAGGCCACAATAAAAGATGCCATCGCAAAGAACGATCTTAATCGCGTGGTAGTGGCGTCATGCACACCGCGTACCCATGAACCTTTATTCCAGAACACATGCCGTGAGGCTGGACTTAATCCTTATCTTTTCGAGCTGGCAAATATCCGCGAGCACTGCTCATGGGTGCATTCAAAAGAGAAAAAGAGGGCCACAGAAAAGGCAAAAGGCATAGTCCAGATGGCTGTGGCAAAATCTGCGCTTTTCCAGCCCCTTTACAAGCAAAAAGTCGATCTCATTAACAAAGCGGTAGTACTTGGCGGTGGTGTAGCCGGCATGACCGCTGCGCTTGATATTGCCAATAATGGCTATCATGTGACACTGATCGAGAAGGAAAAAGAACTTGGCGGAATGCTTCGTGAAATGATGGAATTATACGATGGCAAAAAACCTGCCGATGTGCTAAAAGAACTGATAGGCAAAGTGAACGGGAACAAGAATATTAAGATCATAAACGAGGCAAAACTGATCAAGGTCGAAGGTTATCTTGGCAATTTCAAAGGAACTATTCTTGCAGGTGGAAAGGAACTACCAGTTGATTTTGGCGCGGCTGTGGTTGCGACTGGCGCCCTTAACCTTGAGCCTTCGGGATTATTCGAGTATGGAAAAGATCCACGCGTTGTTACGCAGGCGCAACTTGAGAAAATGCTGGGAAAGAGTATCAGCGCTAAAAATGTAACAATGATCCAGGGTGTGGGAGCGCGCAGCAGAGAACGAGAATATTGCGGCCGCACATGCTGCGTTGATGCTGTCATGAATGCGATAAGGATAAAGAAAGCAAACGGCAGCACAAACGTCTATGTTCTTTACCGTGACATGAGAACATACGGCGTGATGGAGAAGCTCTATGAGACTGCAAGAGACCTTGGCGTTGTTTTCATTAAATACGAACCTGAGAAACTGCCAAAATTGCAAAACGAGTCGGTAATCGTTCATGATGCCATGCTTAACCTGGATATTGAGTTAGCATCAGACCTCATCGTTTTGAGTACACCTCTTGTTGCAGGTGAGAATAAGGAGATCAACGAGCTCTTTAAGATCCCTCTTGATAAGAACAAATTCTTCCTTGAAGCTCATCCCAAATTGCGACCAGTGGATTTTGCCACCGACGGTGTTTTCCTGTGCGGAAGTGCCCAGGCTCCAAAGCTTATCGAGGAAGCAATATCGCAGGCAAGCGCCGCAGCGTCAAGGGCGTGCACGATCCTGTCACGCAAATTCATCGAGACAGAGGGCGCCATATCAGTAGTTAATGAAGCAAAATGCATCGGATGTGGCACATGCGTTACGGTTTGTCCTTATAATGCCCCTTCATTGTATGATGTGACCGTAAAAGTGGAGGAAGTCACATATACTACGAAGAAATCAAAAATAAACGCGGCTTCATGCAAGGGCTGCGGTTCATGTGCTGCTGCCTGTCCTGCTGGGGCTATAACTGCGCAGCATTTCTCATCAAAAGAAATCGGTGAGGCCATAGATGCGTTTGAAAAGGGTGTTAAAAGTATTTTGATTGACAAAGGCTTTGTGGAGGTGACTGTATGAGTACAGAAACAGCTGCTGTTAAGCCCGCGCAGGCAGGAAACGGTTGGGAGCCAAATATTCTTGCTTTTTGCTGCAACTGGTGCTCCTATGCTGGGGCAGACCTTGCAGGCGTGAGCAGGTTCCAGTATCCTCCAACTGTTAAGATACTCAGGGTAATGTGTTCAAGCAGGGTTGAACCTGCATTTATTCTGAAAGCGCTAAAAGAAGGAGCTGATGGAGTCCTTATCGCAGGATGCCATATCGGGGACTGCCATTACATAGACGGTAATAAGAATGCAGAGATCAGGATCAATAACACCAAAAAGGCTCTTGTAAAGCTTGGGCTTGATAAGAGGCTCCGGCTTGAGTGGATCTCAGCAAGCGAAGGATTGAGATTTTCAGAAGTCATAAAAGATTTTACAGAAGAGATTAAGAAACTCGGAGAAAACCCGGTCAAACATAAGATAGAACCGCAGATTCCGAGTCGCGCCTCGGAAGGGCGCAGACACGTATGCCCCGATGGCATACGTGGATTCCCGCTCCCGAAGGGTAATCGGGATGCAGATGAACGCAGATTTAATGCATCGGCTAACAAGTCAGCGGTTAATGTTCAAGGAAGTGAGTGAAATGAGTGATAATAAAGGTACTAAAAGCAAAGGTACTGTTGAAAAAGATATTGAAGAAAAACGGGTCGGTGTGTTCGTATGCGAATGCGGCGTTAATATCGGAGGCGTCGTCAACACAAAAGCGGTAGCGGATTATATTGGAACTTTACATGGCGTTAAGGTTACATCCGTTAATAAATTTACATGTTCCGATTCAGGGCAGGCTGACATACAGCAGAAGATAAAAGAGCACAACCTCAACCGCGTTGTTGTAGCTGCATGTTCTCCCAAGACGCACGAACCCACTTTCCGGGCCTGTATCGAGCAGATGAGATTGAACCAGTACTTCCTTGAATTTGTAAATATCAGGGATCATTGTTCATGGATCCACATGTGGGAGAAGGAAAAAGCCACCGAGAAGGCAAAAGACCTTGTCAGAATGGGTGTTGAGCGATCAAAGCTGCTTGAACCGCTGCAGGCAAGCGAAGTTCCAGTCAATGATAAAGCTCTTGTCATCGGTGCAGGCGTTGCGGGAATGCAATCGGCGCTTGACCTTGCCGATATGGGTTTCCAGGTTTATCTCGTTGAGAAGGAGCCTTCAATAGGCGGCAGGATGGCGCGCTTTGATAAAGTGTTCCCAACGAACGATTGTTCCATATGCATCCTTGGTCCAAAGATGGTGGAAGTAGCAAGGAACAAAAATATTAAGATAATGAGCTATTCAGAAGTGAAATCTGTGGATGGCTATGTTGGCAATTTCAATGTTAAGATCGAGCATAAACCCAGATATCTTGATATCACCAAATGCACGGGCTGTGCCAAGTGCAGTGAGGTCTGCCCGGTCGAAGTGCCATATGACTTTAATGAAGGGCTTGGGACACGAAAAGCCATATTTGTTCCTTTCCCACAGGCTGTCCCTCTTCGCGCCCTTATTGACAAGGAGAATTGCATAAACTGCAAGGCATGTGCAAAAGCGTGCGCAAGCGGTGCAATAAACTATGATATGCAGACAAGTTATATTGATCTTAATGTGGGCGTCATCATAGGAGCTGTGGGCTTTAAGACCTATGACCCTGAACCGCGGCACGATTTCGGATACGGTTTATATGATAATATTATTACTGCCATGGAATTTGAGAGACTTCTGAATGCAGCAGGGCCAACTGGCGGCCATGTAGTGCGTCCATCTGATTGCAAAGAACCAATACGCGTAGGATTTGTGAATTGTGTAGGCTCGCGCGATAAAAATACCAACATCTATTGCTCTGGCGTTTGCTGCATGTACACGATAAAGAACGCGCAGCTTCTCAAGGAAAAGCGCCCTGAGACTGACCATACGGTTATGTATATCGATATCAGGACACCATTTCGGGCTTATGAAGAATCATACAACAGATCGCGAAACCTTGGCGTTAAGTTCCTTCGCGGAAGACCTGTTGAAGTGAAAGAAGACCCTGTTACAAAAAATATCAAAGTAAGGGTTGAGGATACTCTCGCCGGGGAAATGCGAAACCTTGAGTTTGATCTCCTGGTGCTGGCTACTGGCATTGTTCCGAATGAAGGGATAGGCCAGATACAAAAATTATTGAAATTATCAAAAGCTGCAGATGGTCTTCTTATGGAAGCGCATCCAAAGCTCAAGCCTGTTGATACCACCATAGATGGCGTATTCCTCGCTGGCTGCGCTTCAGGTCCAAAAGATATCCCATATGCGGTATCTCAGGGGAGTGCATGCGCAGGACGGGCGACGATTCTTCTTAAGAACAAGAAAGCCATAACAGAAGGTATCACAGCAGTTGTAAATCCTGATGTGTGTGTGGGATGCCAGGTATGCGTGCCAATGTGCCCGTTCCAGGCAATAAAGTTCGATGAGAAAGATAATAAGGCAAATGTCGTCAAGGCTTTATGTAAGGGCTGTGGAACGTGCGTTGCAGCCTGCCCGACAGGTGCGCTTGAGCAGAGCCACTTCAAGAATAACCAGCTGCTTGCACAGGTCAAGAACGTGTTTAGATTTGAGGAGGTGGCAGCATGAGCGCTTTTATTATTCCTGTAGGACATGAGGCTTCGAATCCGAGTTTACTAAACGTTGCTGACCATATCGAACATTTGAAAGCAAATAATAAAGTTTTTTGGAATGTTGGTTTTCCAGGTGCTTCGATGTCAGTAATTCGAAAATCCCCTTGGAAATATGATGATATATCTACGGGATATTTTTATATTTACAAAACCAAAAAGATTTCTTATGAATTTGAAATTGATTATGTTAAACAAATAATGGAACTGGATTTTCCAAACATAAAACAATATGTCCCAAAATTTAGATTAAAATTTTTTGAGCCTATATCGTCTAAATACTCGCCAAATGATTATGCCTTTTTACTCAATAAAATCACTCCTTTACAACCTATGAAAAATCTAAATCATTTTAGACTTTTAAAAAGTGGAAAACCTGTTAAGAAAATTAGATACTATGCGATCGTGGAGGATTTATGAACAAAGAACAAGGTTCTATTAATTCTTTAAACGTCTCAACAACCAACGGTTGGGAACCCAAGATCGTAGCCTTCTGCTGCAACTGGTGCTCATACGGAGGCGCTGATAGCGCGGGTATGGGACGATTCCAGCAGCCGGCATCAACGAGGATTATACGAGTGATGTGTTCGGGAAGAATAGACCCGTTGCATGTGTTCAATGCCTTCCTTGAAGGTGCTGATGCAGTTCTTGTCACAGGCTGTCATATTGGCGACTGCCATTATGTTAACGGGAATGATAAGACAAAGATAAAATACAAATATCTTGAAAACGTGGTTCACGAGCTTGGTATTGAAAAAGAGAGGCTTCAGCTCAACTGGATATCGGCAAGCGAAGGCGAGAAATTCGCCAATTTTATCCGCGATGTCACAGCGCAGATAAAGAAACTTGGCCCAAGTCCATTGAAACCTGAGGGGGTGGCGTAATGGAAAAGGGAGAGATGTATGTTGGATGGTCAACAAAAGAAGACGTGAGAAAGCGCGGAGGCTCTGGAGGTCTAGTAACTTCAATGCTGGCAGCGGCGCTTGATAAGAAGTTTGTGGAGGCTGTTGTTGTTTTGAAGAAGATAAATGAATTTGAAGCTGTTCCGATAATTACTTCTGATGTGAATGAAGTCCTGAACTCAGCAGGTTCCCTGCATTCTGTCCCAAGTCACTTTGCAAAACTGATCGTGAACAGGAACCTCAAAGTTGCTCTTCCTGCCAAAGGATGCGATGTTCGGGGAATAATCGAGCGGGGAAAGCGCAATGCAATAAATCTTGATAATACTTTCATCGTTGGATTGAACTGCGGCGGGTCAATGCATCCTGCTGTCACACGCGAGATGCTTGAAGTGACGTATAAGATCAAGCCTGAAGATGTCCACGGTGAAGAGATCGGGAAGGGAAAACTTATTTTTAAGACAAAAGACGGGAAAGAACATGCAATAACCATTGATGAACTTGAGGAGAAGGGATTCGGAAGGCGCGAGAGCTGCCGCTATTGTACGATAAAGGTACCAAACAATTCTGATATCGCATGTGGCAACTGGGGCGTTACAGGAGACCTTGTGGGAAAAGCCACATTCGTGGAGATCAACTCTGAAAAAGGCGCAAAACTCCTCCAGAATGCGATTGATGCTGGATATGTGCAGGTGCAAAAGCCTGATGATAAAGGTATTGCAATGCGCGCCAAGATCAAAAGGGTGATGGAAGACCTTGGCAAGAAATGGAAAGGCAAAGTATTTGTCCCGATCGAGAATGGAAGACTTGAATATTTCAGGAAAGAACTTGAGCACTGCATCGACTGCGGCGCATGCAAGACAGTTTGCCCGACGTGCTCGTGCGGTGATGTTTCAAAGTGCACAGAGTTCCATTCTAGGGGAGATGCTTATAAGATGTCATTGTATCATCTCATTCGCTTTTTGCATCTTGCAGATGCATGTATCGGGTGTGGCCAGTGCAGTGACGTATGCCCGGTTGATATTCCGCTTACAAGATTATACAGGAGGTTTGCAAATCCTGTGCAGGAGCAGTTGAAATATGAGCCAGGGATGGATATGCGAAAGCCCCCCTATTTCGAGGTGAAATTAAATGAGTGAAGATTTTAATTTAAACAGTAAAAATAAGCCGCAGAAGAACCCTGATGAACTCGGATGCAGGCTGGATTTATTTTCATCTCTGGGAAAAGGGATGTTATCTATGGAGGCTATGAGAAACGCTCCCGGATTAACTCTTGTGCATTTTGTTAATGAGACTCATAATGAAAAAATGAAGAGCGATTCTATTGATATAAAATTTTCAGCCATAGAGGGCACAAAAACACTGAGAAATTCTGCAGGATTGACCCCTTTACGTCCTCTGGGAAGATTTACAAAAGAGGGGTATTTAAGATGACCGATGTTTATTCAACAATATGTCCTGGCTGCAATTTCGGCTGCGGCCTCTATATCCGCAAAAATGCCGATTTGGCAGTTGATTTCAGAAAATCATCGCCTGCCAATGCCGGAAAACTGTGCAGGTTCGGAGTGAGCCTTCCAAGGTTCTTTGCACCTGTAAAATCGACCGTAGATGGCAAAAAAATAACGCTTGACAATGCTGCAAAGGAAGCAGCGAAGAGAATTTTAGCAAATAAGGATTCTGTTGCATTTCTTTCATCAGGCAATACCACATGTGAAGAGCTTCTTGCATTCCAGAAGATCGCCGAATCATATTTATGCACAGGAGTAAATTTTGAAGCGCTTCCGAAGGATACATACCAGACGATCAGCGTAGGAATTCCGTACAGCGAGATCGAGGCCGCAAAACATATTGTGCTTTTTATTGACCCGTACGAGCAGTATCCTCTGATCGTACGGCGCTTGCTTTCTGCAAAGAACAAAGGTGCTAAAATCACAGCAGTCTGGTGGAAAGACCTGCCGCTGGCAGATGAGAACATCAGACCGAACGATACCTCAAAACTTACACTCACAAAAGACTCACTCATTATTGCTGATTTCCATCCGTTTTCGGATATGGAGCAGGTAAAGAATGTGCTTTCACTTGCAAAGAACAGCGGTACAAAAATAACATTCCTCAAACCTTTTGCGAATTCAACTGGCGCATATATACTGTCAAAGGATGCAAAACAAAAATCCCTGGCACAACTCGTTGATGATATTAATAAAGGAACGATAAAGACGCTTTTTGCTCTTGAATCCGATCCGTCGGTGTTGATACCCCCTGAGACTCTTTCAAAGCTCACGAACCTGATAATCCAGACAGGCCAGGCAGTCTCTGCAAAAGCTAATATCGTGATAGCCCATGAGCCGCTTTATAAGAAAAAAGGTACGCTCATAAATAATGAAGGGAGGATGCAGGCTCTTGGCGGCAGCGGGATAAACGGGCTTTACGTGCTTGGGACCATTGTAGGCGCCAAATTTGATTTCAATGAACTTCATGAATCTGTAAAGAAAGCGATCGGCATTACGGAAATTGATGAATTTACCGTACCGAAATACGAAAGACCCGGATACGGTGCAATACAGGCAGCGCCGAAGGCATTGGAGGCTAAGCCAGTTCTTATTGATGTGTATAATCCTTTCACGTGGTTCAACCTTGCCGATGACAATGATTTCGTAGAATTGAATTTGAACACAGTCAGGGCGCTAAAGCTATTAAAAGGCGGGACGTTAAAGATAAAATCAAACGGAAACGTCGTTGAAAAGAGATTCAAGGTTGCGCCTGTCCAGGATAATTTTTTGCTTACAGGAAACAGGTTCGGGATAGAGAAGGGAATTATTACGCCTGTTGAGATTTCGAGGTGATGGGAATGGCAGAAGAAGTAGAGAAAGGAGTCAAAACAGAAGAGGCAGTTCCTGAACCAAGGCCGGAAGCAAAGAAGGAATCTGACCTTAGCAAGGAATTCGTGGATGGCATCATGGCTGAGATGAGCTTAAAAGGCGCATCAAAGAAGAGGCTTATCAGGACGTTGGCCAAACAGTATAATTTCGATAAGCAAAGAGTAATATTCACGCTCAAACGTGCGCTAATCACGGAGAGATATGCAGCGGCGATTAGTGGTGGACATTTAATATAGGACTTACACAATTGAACTTTATTTTCAATATCGGTAGACATTTTGAATTGTGCTGATGCAGATTATCTACAATCAAAAGGTAAGTCCTGCGTGTATTAACGAACATTAATAAAGCTTGCTGATATGTGAGCTTCTTAAGAATTTCTTAATGATGCGTTCCCTCCACAACTTTCACGCCTTTCTTAAGTATCATCTGCCTGATCTCATCTATATGAGGGCATTTGGGATAACCCCCTTCCATGAGCATACATGAACTCAGGTGAACTACATCCACGTCATGTTTGATAAGGCTATCCACAAGCCTGAAAACTCGTCTTCCAGGGCAGCCTCCACAGGTGAAAAAACCGATAATCTCAGCTTCACCGTAATCGCTAAAATGGACTTTCCTTTTGTTGAATGCCTTGAAACATGCCATGCCTGGGCAGGTCTCACTTACGATGTCGCATCTGACAATTGCGATCTTTGTGGTCTTTTCATCCTTTTTCATTAAAGAGTTGAAGCGCTGTGAAGCTTCCTTGACATCCTCTATAGTTACGATGTTCTTACCTTTTTTCTCTACCGAAGTCTCTATACCCATTTTTGCCATTTTGCGCACATGTTCAGGTATTTTTTCTATCTCTTTTGCGGCGTCAGGTTCCCATTCCATTAGAATTACCTATATTTAATTAAAATATTTAATTGCTTATATTTGTAGAGTAATAAATAGGTTCACTTTCCTATATATTGTAAGGACTCTGAACTCATAATAAAACCATTTCTCTCCAATTCAAAAAGAATTGAATGTATATCATCAGATGAGATTATTTTTATTTCAAATAATGTTTTTCCCATAGGTATGTGAACAAAAGGGATGTTGTATCTTCTTATCAAGTCTGATAACATCGTTAACTTATCTGCTTCCCACTGCCCATCTTTACCAAGTAGATGAAGAGTGACTCCATCCTGATTTTTATATGCTTTGACTCTATACATACTTTCTCACTCAAAGTGTATCTCATTCTTATACGGCATTTTTGGATCCGGGAGCAGTTTCTTATCAAACTTAATTCTTAATTCGCTAATTAAATCATTCCATTGTTCAGGCATTCTCAGAATATCCCCGATCCGCAAAGTTCCACATGTTTTGCCTGCTTTTTCGTACCATTTTATAATCGCTTCAATGAACTCCGGAATATCTTCATCGCTCACAAACTCGGCTATTTTGCAACCCACGACAGGATGTCTTCCATGCTTTCCACCGACGCGGATAATCCAGCCCTTTCTCTGTTCCTGCCATGAATCTGTCGGGCACGAGCGGATACAGTCTCCGCAATAAAGACATTTTTGAGCGTAAAATACAGGTTTTCCGCTCTCAGGATCGCTCTCTATCGCTCCTTCCCTGCAAGCACTGGCGCAAATGCGGCATCCAATGCATAGTTCATCAACCCATTTGGGTTCGACAGCGCCCTGAAAACCAAGGTCGTTTTCAGAAGTGCGGGCGCAATCTATGGGGCATCCTGAAAATGAGATCTTAAATTTATGGGGCATTGGATGTGCAAAGAATTTTTCATTTACAACTTCTGCCATTTTTTGTGTATCCATGATGCCGTTTGGATTATACTCACAGCCGGAACATGCTGTGGGCACCCTGACCCGCCTGCCGCAAGATGCAATCTTCTGATCAGCTTCTGATAGCTCCTCATTTAATTTTTTAAAATCATGATAATCAACATACGGTAATTCAATAGACTGCCTGACAGAAAGATGTACATAGTCTCCGGCATATTTTTTTGCTACTTCTAAAATTTTCTCAAGCTTTGAAAGTGGGACCCTGCCTCCTGGGCAGCGAAGTCTGACCGTGAACAAATCTTTTTGCGTTTGCTTGATCAGACCCCCGGATTTGAGAGTATTGAAATCTATGTCCCCCGTTTTCCCTTCAACTTCCGTATCTACTTTTACTTTATTGCTTTTATCTTTTACAGATTTATCTATCATTTCAAACCACCTCCATTTTTCCGTACTAGAAGTTTATAGCAGCCCTCAGGAATCTTTTCAACTTTTACTATCTTGTGCCCTTCTTTTTTTATCGAACGTGGCACATTTTGCATCGTTTCTCCTTCGTCAAGAACTATTTCTAAAATACCATCGTTTTCAATTTCTTTCATTTTCAGCTTAATCTGAACAATATTAATAGGGCACATCACTCCTCTGATATCCAACTGGCTAGAAACCATATCTTCTACCATTTATTCACCTTTTTATTTTCTTTATATTGCACGGTATCAATCCTAGATATTTACTAATTTTTTATAACTAAAAATTGATGATGGGCCAGAAGCTTACGCATCATCATGAATCTATAGAGGCTTTTTACATTGGTGTGATTATATTGACAATGTTTATCGTTTTTTATCAACCTCTGTAGTTCTATTTAATCGTTTATATCTTATTAACTTAAGAATTTAACCGCTATCAACTATAATCTAAAATGTGATCTATAGCTATTGAATATAGCCACTTGCAACCAGTGCATCGAGTATGAACAAAATTATTTGACTGTAAGGATACTCTGGCTTATCGAGCAGAAATCTTTAATAGGAAAGGACTCACTCACATAATTAAGGAGAGCAGGAAATGAAGAAATTCTCTGAATCACTCACATCTTTTATAGAAAAGTACCCAGAAGTTTGGGAAGCACATGAAAAAACAGGCAACCTTATACATACCAGTGGACCTCTTGATAAAAAGACATGCCATCTCATTCAGCTTGGGATAGCAGCATCAGCCCAGTTGAGCGGCGCAGTTCGCTCGCATGCCACTCAGGCTTATGAAGTCGGAGCCACACCAGAGGAGATATACCATACCGTCTTGCTTACTCTTAATACAGCAGGTTTCCCGAAAATGATAATGACTTACAACTGGATCAGAGAACTCCTTGAAAGGTTAGAGAACGAAGAGCACTAACGCAAACTGGTGCTCTTGATGCATTCCATCTATCCCTTCAATGAGCTGTTGTCATCCTTTATTTCAATGCTTGTCCCGATGCCTGATGTTAACTTCTGGAAATGCCCCCCAACACTTTTGCTCACAAGCTCTTGCATTAGCTATTTATCAAACATTAGAGTAAACCTTAAGATTGAAAACGAATGGAGTTAAACGAATGTAGTTATGAAAATAATCTCAGTTGTAGGCTATAAAAAAACAGGAAAAACCACCTTAGTGGAAAACTTGATATGTGCCTTGAAAAACTACGGCTCTGTGGGGACAATAAAACATTTGCATGAACATAATATAAACACTCCAGGCACGGACACATGGAAACATGCTAGTGCTGGCGCTGATGTCGTTATTGGTGTTACTAAATTTGAATTTGTAAAATTTTCGCATGATAATAATCTTATAAAGGCTCTGGATGAACTTGCAGATACAGGAATGGATTTTGGAGTGGTTGAGGGCTTTAAAGAAAGTAAATTACCTAAAATAGCGCTGGGTAATGTTGAGACAATTAACATTCTCAAAAGATTGAATAAACCTGAAAATGCTGAAATTGAAGACATCATCAATATTATACTGGAACAGCCGGAATATCATACTTTGAACTCATTGCTTTCGAAAATCCGCAGATCAAAGGAAATAGATAGGGCCGGAGCCATTGGGACTTTCACTGGAATTGTCAGGGCAACCGAAAAGGAAACTCGCACAGAGTTTCTCGAATTTGAGGAATATAGCTATGTTGCCCGGCAAAAGATGAATGAAATATGCTCAGATCTTAAACAAAAAGAGGGTATAATCGATATCCTGATGCATCATAAGACAGGTATCATTTTAAAAGGAGAGGATATAGTGTACATCGTTGTGGCTGCAGCACACAGGGAACAACTTTTTCCCGTACTTACGGAAGCGATCGAACGTTTGAAGGCGCAAGTGCCAATCTGGAAAAAAGAACATACGCAAAAAGGTGAATTCTGGGTGCATGACAAAAACAATATTTAACCGAAATATGTACTGTTCAGCTCTCATTCTCGCTGGCGGCAGAGGCAGTCGCCTTGGATTTCGGGAAAAAGCCCTTATTGATATAAATGGGAAACCTTTGATAGCTTTTGTTATTGAGAGTCTGGAAAAAGTAATGGACGAAATAATAATTTCCGTTCGCGATGAGGCTCAAGGTGAGCTTTTAAAGACGATATATCCGGATATGCATTATGCTTATGATATGTATGAAAACACAGGTCCGCTCGCAGGCATACTTTCAGGGCTTTCCGTCTGTAAGGATGAGTATTGTTTTATTTCAGCCTGTGATATGCCTTTTATTAATGAGAAGGTTGTATATTTGCTTTTCTCAAAGTGCAGGGGTTATGATGCAGCAATCCCGCGACAGAGTGAGGGATTTCTTGAACCCCTTCATGCTGTTTATAATCGCAGGGCAATGATGAAAGAAACAAAAAAATCACTTGAAAACAGCGAGACCACCATACTTGCACCTATTTCAAGACTTCATGTAAATTATGTCTCATTTGAAGAGATAAGTAAAATAGACCCTGATTTAACAACATTTATGAATATCAACACCTGCGATGATATAGAAAAGGTTGATTTATGAAGCCGCCTGTAATCTGCATAGTGGGAAGAAGTAAAAGTATAAAATTAATGATCATGCAAGAATTGATATCTGAGTTAAAAGCCCAGAAACTGAAGGTGGGTGCCCTGAAGTATCATAAACACGGGGATTTTGAGGTCGATATAGAAGGCAAAGATACATGGAAGTATGCAAAAGCAGGAGCGGATACAGTAGCTATTTCATCATCGATGAAATTTGCACTCATAAAAAAAGCAAATGGCGAACCCGCGATTGATGACATCATTGAGAAACACTTCGCAGATTGTGATATCGTGCTTGCTGATGGATTTACACTTTCCGTTAAGCCAAGAATAATAATCGCAGACAGTGAAGAGGAAATTGAGGTATTCAAACGAGGGTGCGAAGTTATAGCAGTTATGGACAAAAATGCTGGACTGGAGGACATACCAGGACTTGCAAATATAGTGGCAAGATTTTGCCGCCTTGATTAAGAGCTTGATTAAGTGCTCGAAAGCGATTTCTACTTTACACAAGCAATAGCTTAAAGCCTGCAATAACAAGCACTATCGCCAGCAAGCTATAAAGTATTGTGGGTGCAAGTTTATTACTACCCAGATGAGAACCTGCTATCCCTCCAAGAACTGCTGCAAATCCCCAGTATCCAACGTCTATGGGTATGAATTTCATACTGGCTGAATGTCCCAGGATACCAGCCACTGAGTTCACAAGAATGAATGCTGCTGAAACTCCCGCAGTTTGCCGTGCTCCAGCCCAGCCAGTTAACATGAGCAATGGGCTCAAGAAGATACCACCTCCTACACCGATGGATCCAGATAATAAACCAATCCCACCTCCACAGAGAACAGCTACAGGGATTGATAGGGGCTTGATAGCAGTTTTTATCTTTAACTGCTTAGACTGAAAAAGCCGAACAGCTGCGAACAATAAAATAAGACCAACACTATGCTCGTATACAGAACCTGGTAAAGATAGAGCACCTCCAATAAATGCAAAAGGAACCGAAGCTATAGCAAAAGGCCAAAATGTAGACCATGAAAAACTGCCAGCTTTGAAGAATTGCGCTGTGGCGATGCTGGCAACGAGAATATTCAATACGAGAGCTGTTGGCTTCATTACTTCAGGTGCCAGTCCAAATAGCGCCATTACTGCTAAATATGCTGATGCTCCACCGTGGCCAACGCTTGAATACAGTAACCCTGCCACAAAGATAAGAAAAGAAAAAAGGATGACATTCTCCAAATTCATTTTATTTTCCCAAAATGATCATGCTTTTTGAGTTTCAAGTAATGCATAGTATGTTTCGCCCTTGCACGCTTTACAATAGGTGATATCCTCCTTCATTACTCCCAGACCCATTGGAATTGACTCATTGCATTTTTGGCACCGGACAATTTTGGAATTATCAAAATCTTGATTCCTGATCATCTCAACATTTTGAATTAAAAAATATTTGTCCTCTAATTTCAGTAACTGGTTGCCGAGTTCATTCTCTTCATCATGCGTGAGTTTTCCAAGGCGCATCATCCATTTATTCATAAGAGGGGAAAGATTATTCGCCTCATCCTTAAGAGCAACCCGCACTCCTTTTTTTGTTTTTATATCCCCTATGGTAATCGCGAGTTTCCCATAATTTTCAACAAATGCATTTCCATGACCAAGAGTGCAGCCCGTTGCAGCCTGCATAGCATCGGCAAGGCAGCGTGCTGTTTCGGATATTCCGATAAGATACTTATTTCCTTTACTTAGGCCCATGTGTGAAAGAGAAAGCTCACTCATTCGAAGCCCCAGGGCTATTCCCGGCGCCAGATGACCGTGCAGATCAATTGCAAGTTTTATTATTTTTTCATCCATATTTGTTCATCTTCCTAGCAGAAAAGATTGATTTTTACAGCTTCCCCTTTTTTAATATCCCTGTCAGTTACAACATAGCCGTCAACGACAGTTGAGCGCGGTGATGAAGAAATTATCCCAGTCTCATATTTCTTATCAAAAAGTTTCATTCCTGAATTCTTATACCCCATGGTATTTGCAGAATTTTCTTTAATTTTCATGAAGAGAATGTAATCAAAACCTTTTTCATCCAGTACAATATCCTCGTTTATAATAAGCTCACATGTGGCCCTGGGTATATTTGTGAAATAGCTGCGAAGCACAATTTCAAGAGCTGCAAACGCACCTGTGGGCTTGCCCGGCAGACCGAACACCGGCTTATCATTAACTATTCCAACAGCCAGGGGTTTCCCAGGTCTTATGGCAACCTTATGGAATACAAGTTCACCGATCTCCTCGATGATGTTTGAAACATAGTCTCGTTCACCCACTGAAACGCCACCTGTTGTGAATACAATGTCATATTTTTCACATGAGTCAAGCAGCATTTTCTTCGTTTCCTCATAGTCATCAGGCACAGTTCCTATAAATGTGGATTCGCAGCCCAGCTCTTTCATAAAACCCTGGATCAGCACTGCGTTTGTATTTTTTACTGTGCCATTGTATATTTCAGTTCCTGTGGATATTATACCTGTCCTCAGCTTTTTATAAACTGACACTTTTTCGATACCAAGGCTGTATAAAAGTGCAGTACTCTGGGGCATTATGCGGTGATTTCTTTCAAATATCATATCGCCTTCCCTGTAATCCGAACCCTTTCTGAAGATATTTTTCCATTCCGGCAAGGTATTTCCGAAAAGCATATCATTTTTTACCCCGGCATCCTCTATTTTCAGCACAGCATCCGCCCCCTCTGGCAGTAATGCGCCTGTTGTTATTGCAAGGGCTTCTCCCCTTTTTATCTTTAGAAGTTTATCACCTGCATACACTTTCCCCGTGATCTTCAGAGGAAACTTATCTTCACAATTAAAAGCAAAACCATCCATTGCAGCTATATCAAATTCTGGCGATATTGAATTTGCAAAAATGGTTTCGCTGAGTTCTCTGCCTATCGAATCATTCAGAGTGATATTCTCTGATTCACGCCTGAAGTAATACTTATTCTTTAACATTCTCATTTTTTCAAGCGCATCTTCAAGTGCTATCGGTGAATTCATGTTTTCAATAGAATCATATTTTTCGAGTTCAGTTCTTTATAATACGGCTCTCGTCTTTGCACTGCTTTTTCAAGCATTTCTTTGATTTCCGGGACGGTGGCTTCTTCGTGAATATCTATTAGGTTATCATTCCTCATCAGGCAGGGTTTCAATTTTCCACTTGAAGTTAAACGCAGCCTGTTACAGTTCGCACAGAAACTCGAATTATCTATAGGTCTTACCAGTTCCACTTCAACTCCATCTATAGAATATTTTTTTCTCCGATGCATCCTGCGTTCATACATATAAGTTGCTCTTGATTCAAGCATTTTTTCTACAGTTTCTATATCTACCGTGTACTGGCCGGTATTCTTGAAATTCATGAGTTCGATCAGCTGCAATATTAAATTCCCATCGAACATGGATGCAAATTGAATAGCTTTATCGATTTCAAATTCATTGATACCCCTCAACAAAACCATATTGAGTTTTATTGGAGTTAAACCAGCATCGATCGCAGCATTTATTCCATCTATGATCCGGGGAAGCCCATGCCGGGAACCGGTTATGAATTCATAATGTTCCTTATTCAGCGAAGGAAGGCTTATATTCACACGGTCAAGACCGTTCTTTGCCAGTGATGCTGCCCGTTCTGAAAGAAGAACGCCATTGGTGGTGGCTGAAATATCTTTCAATTCAGGTAATGCTGCTATTATTTCTTCAAAATCATTTCTCATAAGCGGCTCTCCCCCGGAAAATTTCACTTTTCTTACTCCATATTCGACTGCAGCTGTTACAATCCTGGCAATTGTTTTTGGGGATATTTCAGATGTGGAATTGCCATTTTCACCTTCATGGTGGCAATAGATACAACCTAAGTTACACCTCTGCGTTACTGATATACGCAGACTTGTTATCACCCTGCCGTAAGGGTCCATGAGCATACTATTCATGAACCTTTCCTTCTGTTCTGGTATCAAGGTCTTTGGCAAGCTTTTGCATATTTTGTGAGATGCTTTCAGCTTCCTGCCGGATAGGTTCATCGAGTTTACGCATTTCAAGCTCGGTCTCTCGCTGAGCACGCTTGAATTCACCAGATGCCTTCCCCATGGACCTTGCAAGCTCAGGGAGCTTATTTGCTCCAAAAAGAAGTACTATCACACCGAATATCAATATCATCTCTGTAGATCCAATCATTTGTTTTCACCTCCTTTTTTTGTACTTCGTCTCATTTCATTATGTTCAATTTTTCTTTCTGTATATCATGGACACAGCCATCATAACCGCAATAGCTCCAATCCATCCAATGCCTGGTGTTTTCTTTGCGGTCGTTGCTTCTACTCCAATTGTCCTGTTGAGCGACGTCGTCTTACTCGTCTGTGCGATTTCCAGGTTCATAGATTCCAAAGACTTGGTGATGATCTCTGCTTCAAGCTGATACTCCAATGTCGCTTTCGTCTCAATTTTTCCCGAACTATCGGGCACCCTGAACTCGAATACCTCAAATCTACTCTCTCTGGGTTTGATTCTATTATCCTTTGATACGGAGGCTGCTTTCCAGAAGTCAGTCACTTCATTGCCGTACTGGTCAACAAGGGTCTTGGCGTAAACTCTATCTTCATGATATATCTCCTGCCCTTTCTCATCGCTTGCAGAGAAGTGCAGAACTACCTTTCGCGCAGGGAAACCGCTCGGAATCTTGTGACCCACATTCCTGTTGGTGATGTTGAGCGTCACTTTGACCATGCCCCCAGTCTCCTTGACCGAGTCCTCCTTCAAATCAAACGCCTTATCTAGGAACACCCCTGAGTGCCCCCCGTACCAGAAATGCTGGTAAACCTTCTCCCGTATTGTCCCATTCTTTGCGGCTTCACCACGTTTAACCTCCATGTGGCAATCCTGGCACTGCTTTCCCTCGGCTGCATATGGACTTTCCTTCCACTCAGAGTATGTTTCATAAACCGGCACATCGTTAATTGAGAACTCATGACAACCTGCACAGAACTCAGACTTTGTGAGTAAGTCAGAATATGTAGATGTATGTGCCTCTGTCTTTGAATCTGAATATGGACCCTGCATCGGATTGCTCTGGTTGAAAAAATAATTGTTCTTTTCAACACCTGTGACCGAGTGGCAGAAACTGCAGGTCACACCTTCAATGGAAATCGATTTGGTGAGGTTGAAATCCTTTGTTGCTCTGGTAATTGGAGAATGACAGCTCAGGCAGTATTCTCTGTATTGTGGGTCGGATTTGAGCGCTCGCATATACGATGCTTCAAAGACCGGATCGCTCACTGCAAGGGCATGTGTGGAATGCGTCCATTCCTCGTACCTGTCAGGATGGCATTCGATGCAGGTATAACCTATCTGAAACTCTTCAGCATGAACCACCGGGATTATCCATATGGTTATTAAATAAATTATTGCTCCATATATTACTTTTGAACTCATATTTTCCTCCAATAAAATATTACTTTTCTGAAATTATTATCCTGCCTGTCATCTGCATGTGCTGGGTGCTGCACCACGTTGTGCAGGTAAACAGGAAATTACCCGCTTTCTCTGGCGTGAACTCGATTACTGCTACATTCCCAGGTTTGATCTCTCCGGTGCCGTTGAGGCTTATCCCGAGCTCCGGGATGGCAAAGCCGTGGCTCACAGTGTCTATGTTCCTGATCTTTATCCTGACAGGTTCTCCCCTGACCAGATGTATCTCCTGCATGTTCCAGTTTCCCCTTTCAGGTGCCTGCGCTGTGAGTTCAATGGTTCTGGTACCTCCCCATAGATGTTCATCATAAAGGAGCGCAGCACCAATGGTGCCGACTGTGGCCAGAAGCACAAGAATCCCCGCAATTATCTCCATAATCTGTTTTTTTTCCATTTTTTTTCACCTCTTTACCCTGTGAAGAGCCATATAAGGAATATTGTTACTACTGTCAGGAAAGCCGCGATGGGAATGAAACCCCTGACAGCCTCGTCTCTTTTCTGGAATGTCTGTTTGGATATCTTGAAGCCTATGTCAAGCGATAAGACAAGCCCGAATAGCAGAGTTCCTATCTGGAAGTAGGGCATCACCCCTGTCAGAAAAGGCGTCCAGGGGAAATGCGCTGTCCCGAAGAGGTCCCAGCCCCAGGCAAATGGGTCAGAGATCACATGGAGCACATAGCTGCTGTTGGGAAAGAGGATGCCGAAGCTGAAGGCTATCCATGCTATCAGTCCCATGGGCACAAGTGTGTAGGAGAAATTGGTAAATAATTTTTTAAGCGGAATCTCCTTACTGCCAAAGGTATGCGAAGCATAGACAAAGACAAAGAACACTCCCGGAATCAGCAATAGGTTGAAAATTGAGTGTAATACAACGAAAGTGAGATAGCCTTCTGTTGTCTTTGCGTTTGCCCAGTCTTTCAGGAACCCCATGTTGCCCTGCATGATCAGGAAAAAGAATATGGCGATGCCCAGCATGATAAAGGCCTTCCACGCCTCATCCAGTCCGCGATTCTTATCTACGAGTAAATCTGTGGCAGGCGGTCGAAGATTTATCGCCATGTTATCATAAGGACAGGTCTTGAAACATTCAAGGCACATGCCGCAGTAAGTATTTCTCCCGATGTCGAAAGGCATTATCATCCATGGACAAGCGTGACCTTTTTCATTCCCGATCACGCAATCCTTATGCTTGTGGTCCTTGCATATCTGTGGGTTCTTTGCGCGTATCTCTGTTACTGCCATATTCGAATAAAGCCCCAGGAAACCGCCCACAGGGCATCCAATGTACTTACAGAAGTTTCTCTTCTCAAAAACAACCATTAGAACGATGGAGCCAATGATTATCGACATTAACAGTATGAAAGTAGCTATTGGACGTGTCGTTAAGAAGCCTGTTGTATAAGTGGTGCCCAGGAACAGGAAGTTCACCAGCCACATGTTCTTCAATGATTTTGGCCATTTTTTGTTAAGCCCAAAGAGTTTATTTCTCACCTTCATGAAGCCGAGTCTCTGGAGCCATTCACCGAAAGCAGGAAGCGGGCATATCATGCACCAGATCCGTGAGAAAAATGGTACCATGACCATCATCAGTAAAAGCCACCAGACTATCCATACAAACATTATCCCGAAATTATAATTGCCAGCAGAAACCCCTCCAACAAAGCCTGCCATCAGTATTATCGTGAATACGGAGAGATTCAGCACGATAGGCAGGAAAGGCATCCACCTGCTCTTGATTATTTTTCTGACATATGGAAGCGAAGTTAGCTCAAATCTCCAGTCAACGGGGAACAGTCCAAGTATCTTTTCTGTCATGGCTTCTGCCTCCTTATAACAAGTAAAATCGAACTGATGAATATTCCCACCGCAAGCCATATTGATCCAAAGAGCCGGTAATCAGGCTTGACCTTGAGATAGCCGATCATGTATGGATGGAAAGGTCCACATGTGACTGAGCAGCGCATTACGAATTTTCCGGTATTATTTGCGACGAAAGTTAAGCTCCCATCCTGTCCGGGACGCGCATCTGTTGAAACCTCATAGCCGTCGATGTATAAGCCGTGGTGCACATCCGTGCTAATTAACCTGATGGTTACCCTGTCCCCCCTGTTCACTTCCACTGTACCTGGTGTATAGGAGAACTGTTGGGCGTTGATGGTAATCACCTTCTCCTTTGGTTCTTCTGTTTGAGCGAGTATGACTATAGGAATGGCCAGAAGAACGAGAACCATAATCAAAAACTTCATACTATTTTTCATTTTGTTCCCCCCACAGGTATTATCTCAAGCGTTGTCCAGTCGTGAGCTATGGACTTTCTTCCTCCCCTGTCACCATTTGCACCATTCCAGACAGCAATAGCAATCCTCTTTACCGTGTTAAAATCGGCGTCATATTCAGGGTTGGTGATGTTAAGAGAACGTTTGAATACCACCTGCCAGGTTCCGTTATCCCAGAGCCCTCTGCCCTGCACATTCTGGGCAGGTTTGGGCGTAAGCGTACCTACTCTTATTACCATAAGGTCGTTGACTGCTGATCCGGGTGTTACCTTTGAAACTATTAATGTTTCATTATCTTCGAAAGGATAATAATAATCTGAATAAGCTTCAATTTTTGATGTCTTATTTAACCAGTACTCGTTGTCCTGGCTTGCTTTCCACTGCCAGATGTTTGAGCCGTTTCCCATGAATCCCATCATAATTGTGGAATTTTGAACATTTTTTCCAATAGGGAACATTATGGCTGCTGCATCAGAGAACCTGCTTGTCCCGATAATTCTATCCTCAGTATCATCCTTCCAGCTCATATAAAAGTAAATTTCCTTTCCATTGTGGAATGATTTTACGGTAACGGGGTTGATCAAGCTCTTTCCCCAGGGTAATATCATGACCTGATATTCCATCTCTATATCGATTGGATGGATGGACTCCCATATCTCAGGAGAAATGCCTTCATCAAGATCTATATCTTTGTCAATGAACTGAACCTCTATTGGCATTTGAGATGCTTGTGTAGCAGCCAGTATTCCACTTGAAAGTCCTAATCCATAATAAGCCAATGCAACTGAAGATATTGCAATAACGATGATTAAAATAATATTGTTTTTTTTCATCTATGTATTCCTCCCAAAAATTTTCTTTTCTGATTCTAAGAATTCAAGCATGTCATTCGCAGTTTCTACATAAAAATTATTTTTGCTTTGGGAAATTATTGCTTTTGCTATCTTCCCTGCCGCAGGATAGAGGTGCTCATTGAAGAATTTTTTTTGGGCATCAAGGCAGATAAATGCTTTTTCGTTTGAATCTGCTTCGTCCTTCTCCAATGCATGAAATCTCTTAAAGATAAGATAATGCATGAATTCAAGCTCGATATGCAGTGAATCCGGTCTATCGTTTTCAGGTTCAAGACCAAATGCTTTATAAAAGCCCATGATGTCAGATAGATACTGAACCCTCTGGAATTCATTCAGAGCTGTGTACTCTGTCCCATAAAGCCAGATATCTTTTGCCCTGAAAAGCCTGTCATATTCCAAAATAAGTTCTTTCTTTTCTGCATCTGTGAAAGAAAACAGGTTGAAGAAATGTTCATCAGGATAAGAGAAAGCCAATGAAAACGTTTTGTACATATTCATCCTCTCCGTATCATGTAACATTGAATCGTCGCACGTTTCTCTGTTCGTCATATTCCTCTCTGATAATGACAGGTTCTTTCAATGGGACTTTTATAAGTTCATTCCCCTTATCGTCATAGCCAGCACAGTACCCATTGTTTATGTCACCTTCAACTTTGAATGAGCTTATTATTTGATCAGTAGAGCCGAAAAGCATCAAAAGGCCGGCAATGTCCAGATCTTCATAGGCTTTTTTGTACTGTTCAACTGCGTTTTTAGCCCCAGGACCGAACAATTGCCTGTTGAATGCCTCCGGCACATGTATTGGTGGTATGTAGTACACATTGGGCTGGGTTCCGAATTGCGGATAAAGTGGGAGAGCGATCTTTTTAATGTGGACAAGATAATCAATTGGATTGTCCGCTTTTGGCTCGTTCCAGTTACTCTTGAAACCGAAAAGCCTGATCTTCCCGATGCAATTCTGGACACATTGCGTTTGTTTCCCCTGCTCAACAGCAGGGAAGCAGGATATGCACTTCTCTGACTTTCCTGTATTCGTCCTGAACATTGGCTTTTTATAAGGGCAGGCGCGCACACACTCCTGATAACCCCTGCATCTTTTCTGATCGATAAGAACTATTCCGTCTTCTTTTCTTTTGTATATTGCTTTTCTCGGGCAGGCACCAAGACAAGCCGGATATGAGCAATGGTTGCATATTCTCTGAAGATAGAACATCCAGGGTTGGTGGGGGATCGTTATATATTCCTTTTCTTTAACCTGCTGGTTTACTTCATCCTCGCCCAGGTTCGGGTGCGAGTAATCTTTTTCATCAGGCGCATATCCCAATATTTCTTCCCCGTACTGTGCACCTTCAAAGATGGTCTTTCCAGCATATTTGTCGCCGTTCCATGCCTGGGGGCCTAGTTTTTCCAGGAGCTTTACATCCCATCCAAGAGGATAGAATCCCCATGGCTTGCTCTCAACGTTGTTCCAGAACATGTACTCCTGTCCTCTACCCGAAGTCCAGGCGTTCTTACATGCCATTGTGCATGTCTGGCAGGCAATGCACTTGTTAGTATCAAATACCCACGTAACCTGTTTTTGCGGATGTATCTCCTGATATTTATAGTCCATTTCCCTGTTCAGCTGCCAGTTGTAAACTTTCATAATGAAAAGCCTCCTTTGAGGAATTTTTTAATAGCTTCACCTTCGTAGCCAGGCCGGAAGCCAAGTTCAGCCGGTCTCCAGAGGGCATGCTCCACGCCACCCTGCTCTGCTTTCGTGGCTTTCACGAACGCCTCTTTAGGCGCCCCAACCGTGCAGTAAACATCAGCAGCAAAGCCTTTTCCGATTTTCTGTCCAAAATAGTCCTTGCGCGCCATCGAATCTGTCATTAAGGTCGGTTTCAGCCAGGCGCGAGTTGCAGACTGATGAGAGCCGTATCTGAACATTGCCTGGTATCCTGTGCGCGGGTTCCTTGCAAGTTTATCCGGATTGGTTTCGTGTCCCTCTACAGAACCATAGGTGGCAACGAACATATTATGCCATGAACGGGCTATACCGCGAGGAATGCCCATGTAATAGCGCGCACGCATCATTGCGCGATGCACCCTGTGGTCATCGGGCTTTTTCTGCCATCCCCGAAATGGTCGATCATCGGGATCAGCATCGATATAGACATAGTCTCCATCTGCTATTCCTAGTTCTTTTGCATCAACCGGGTTCAGGTCAACATATCCTTCCCCCACCCATGGCATTCTTTTATCCCGACGTGATATATCACCGAATGGCCCGAACCAGAGGGACATGAGATCGATATCAACTGGCGTGGTATGTGCACCGTGGCGGTATTTAGGCGTTATGTAAACAAGAGAAAAACCATTCTTACGCAGGGGATGGACACTCTTAGTGACCTGCGCAGGCTGTATTATAACATTTCTGACCTGCCTGACTTCGCAGGAGAGATCGCCCCGTGATAATCCATATTCCTCCGGGCTCTTAGGTCTTATCAAATTTGTCGCACCGCACACGATCACATTCGGTTCATAGATCGTGGAATCAATGGGTTCGCGATGAACAGGGATGTTCTCCCCGTACTCTATGAACTCATCTTCATCGCGATAAAACTCCATCCTCCCGGATCTTGTGTAATGCGGTTTATTATCGATGGACTGTTCCCAGCCCATGGCTTTGGGATAGGTTCGTAACATAACCAGCGCAGGTATGCCTTCACTGGCATTTGCCTCAAGCTCCTCTATTTTATAGCCTTTGAGTGTAGAAGAATGGTCGATGATCCTCTGGAGATATACCTCTACTTTCTGTTCATTCACAAACTTCCAGTAATCATCAAAACGAGCATCTTCCGTAACTTTTGCCATCGCCTTTCCAACCCCTGCCAGAACTTCGACATCGCTGCGGGTATCATGCACCTTCTTCAGGGAGGTTCTTGGAAATATCGACAAGAATGGATTAGTAACCGCTGCGGTCATATCAGGATATTTTAACTCTGCCCATGAATCTATTGCGAAGACCACATCAGCATATTCGCAAGATGCTGTCCACCACCAGTCATTCACCACTACACATTCGATCTTTGGAAGCGTGTTCATCACAAAATCATGATGCCATTTCAGATTTCCAAGAATGGAGTTCCCGTTATTGAACCAGAAGAATTTTGTCGGGGTGGGTAGGTGGCTTTTCCCGGTGAAAAGCTTGTCTCCAACCCTGAGCGGACGGTCGCCATAATTAAGGTAGTGAGCGGATTCATATTTATAATAATCCTTGTGGCGGGAGGTTTTTGCAGGGTCAAGTTCAATATCAAAAGGATCTTCAGCGATATAATAAGGAAGGCCGTTGAAATATGCGCCCCGGTAGTTACCTGAGAAACTACCGATATTTCCCCCGTGGAACCCTATATTTTTGGTGAGAGCGCAAACAAGGAATATTGCTCTGCCACTGAGGTCACCGTTGTAGAAATGGTTCGGACCCATTCCGACAGGTACCAAGGTCTTTGATTTGTTTTTGGCAATTTCACGGGCTAGCCAGGTTATAGCATCCTGGTTCACACTGCATAAATCACTAACAACTTCAGGAGTGAAATATGAGGCATGTTCTTTGAGCATATCGAACACGGGTCTAACAGAGATTTTTTTCCCGTCTAAGGTATCAACTGTAAATTCGCCTTCAAGCGCAAAATTTTTAATGGTGGCTGCGTCATCCCTCGTAACGATTTCTGTTTGATTTGTATCTGAATTCCAGGCAATGAAATCTCCCCATTCATTGCGCAACTTTTCGGTTGTTATCTGGCGGTCCTGTTCCGTGTTCGGGAGGGCATTTTCCCCTTGTTTGAGTATTGTCGTCTTTTTCAATTCTCCGGGCTTGTAATCTGCAATTATATCCTGAGGCTTGAGCAGTTTTAGTGTGTCCATCCGCACTAAAAGAGGCATGTCGGTATGCCCCCTCACAAAATCAGTATCGTAAAGGTTCTCGCTGATTATGATATTAGTAAGTCCAAGCGCAAAGGCGGTATCACTTCCAGGCCGAATTACGATGACATTATCTGCCTTGTTGGATGTAGACTGGTACTCGCATGCCACGGTAACGACCTTTGTCCCTTTAAGCCGCGCTTCCGTTAACCAGTGTGCATCAGGCATTTTTGTGGAGATCCAGTTCATTCCCCAGCAGATAACAAGGTTGGAATTTTCCACTGTGGATAGATCGAAATCCATTGTCTGGTGACCGCATGTCATGGTATGTCCCGGCGGCAGGTCCGTATGCCAGGAATAACTATCAAAACCACGCCCGCCCAGAGCCGTCTCTTTTCCAACCTTTCGTATCTTGTCATCCAGAAGCGCTAATGAGTTTGCGAACCTGTACATACCAAATATTCTTGTTGCCCCTAAGAACGCCATGCCGCCCCGAAGCTTCAGCGTTTGAGTCCCTGCGCCTTGCATTTCTTCGATCATTGATTCGTCATAGCCCTGTTTTTTAAGAAGGTTCTCTCCAGTCTTCCCTGAGTATGTAGTCGCAATGCTGACCGTGGACTTTGCAACGATATCGCAAGCCTCTTCGAACGAAACTTTTACAAATGATTCTTTTCCACGATTGCGGTATTTTTCTGGCATTCTCCCGTTTTCATCCCTCGGAAATCCGGCGTCAACCCAGTTTTTGAATCCCTCCCTTACCATCGGATATTTCACTCTTCTCGGTCCATATATCTTGCGAACCATCACAAGCCCTTTCTGGCATAAGCGCGGGTCCCAGCGGTGGGAGGCCTGGTTCCCGTAAACATCTTTAGCCTTGCCGTAGCCATAGCTTGGGCCTATCCTGGTAATGATGTCATTCTTTACATATCCCCTCAAAAGGCAGTTATGGGTATCGTTGGGAGCACACAGAAAATGAACCGTAGAATCGTATTTAAACTGATCGCGGTATATCTTCTCCCAGTCCCTGTCAGGGTAAAAGTCAAGAGGATTATCGATCTCAGGGATAAATTTGAAAGCAGCAAGTACGGGGTTACTCATACCCAGTGCTGCAACTGCAGCAGCGGAAATTTTTATAAAATTTCTTCGCGTTATTTTTTCTATAGTCGGAATAGTAGTATGTTGGGCACCTGTTAAAGAACTCATGGGACGTACCCCGTCCCATCAAATATCGATCTTTTTTTTCCGATTAATTTCCACTCAATAATATAATCTATGTACAACTGAAACTTTATTCCAGGCATTGTCATGAATTCATCTCCTACCTTCATTTTTTAAAAGTCACATCCGCATATGGTTTTATGAATTATCAACGTAAATATATACCTGTTATGAACTATAACTCAAAGTTACATTTTTAACTATACCCTATAGAAAAATAATGCGCCGGGCTTGCAGCGCATCGTTTTCATAGGATTCTAGTTTGCATTCAGACTGGAAGTCCCAGAGCCTTTCTCTTTGTGTTGATATGAGCTTCGATGGCATCCGCAGCCTTTACAGGATCAAGCTCGACAAGCACCTTACCGCCTGTCAGCGCTTCCACGTCGTTCGTGAGTACCTTTGCCACAAGCGGCGCTCCGGTGACCGGGGGCACTGGCGCGAGGTGGAGCAGCAATCCGAAAGCAACCGCGAATGCACCATCAGCGACCGCCTTCTGCTCAAGATATTCAGGCGCGGATGCCGCAACAGGTAGGGCACTAGGATCGACTCCGAGAGCAGATGCTATCTTGGTAACGGCAACGCCTATTCTCCCTATGTCCACGCATGAACCATAGTTGAGACATGGAGGTATATGCAGTGATCTGCAAACCGCTTTCAGACCTTCGCCTGCCTGGTCCGCCGCTTCCGGCTTCATTAGCCCTTCTATCTGAATTGCAGAACTTACACACCCCGCGTTTATTACCAGTATGTTGCGCTTGATGAGCTCGCGCGAGAGCTTGACCGATACAGTATCGTGCTTTGTCTTTGCCGTGGTGCACCCCACAACCGCAACGATACCTTTTATGCTTCCAGCCTTTATCGCGTCGATGAGAGGATTCCAGGTTCCTCCCAGGGCAGCTTTACAGCTTTCAACCGAGAAGCCTGCCATCACCTCAGACTTATACTTTGGTATGTGGACCTTGCTTTTATCCCTCATCTTGTATGCATCAATAGACATCTTCACTATCTGCATAGCCTGCTCATCCGCTTTTTCCGGATTGAAATCAAGGTGGTCTGTAACCCCTGCCATCCTGACAAGCTTATCGACAGAGATGACCCTGGTATGGAAGTGGTCTGCCATGTTCTTAAGCCCTGGTGTCGAGCAGTTGAGGTCCATCATCACAAGGTCAATTGCCCCTGTGGCGATGAGGTACTCCTGGTTTATCCAGTTACCTGTCTGTCCTGCGAATCCCCTGGCGCTGGTTGCTGAGCGCTGCATGAGTTCCTGCCCTGTGCACATGGAACCGAGAAGCTTTATATCCGATGCTCCCGCATCTTTTGCCAGTTTCTGCATCTCAGGGATCTGCGTTGCCCGAAGCACTGCGGTCGCCATAAGCGGAACATGCCCGTGTGCAACGATATTTACCGCTTTTGGATCTATGATGCCAAGATCGGCTGAGGAAGTCGTTGGAGTTGGAGTTCCAAGCAGTATATCCTGCAGGGTGATCGTTGCGACAAGGCCCATATAACCTGTGGCAATTCCTACTTTAAGCGTTGTAAGCAGTAGGTCTACCGGGTCTGTGTCTATGGAGGTGAGCGTCTTTGTCATTGCATCTCCCACTTCCGCATACGTGCCTCCTGGCATTATACCGAGCTTCTTCCAGGCCTCAAGCCTTGTCTTTGGTGCGAACTTTTCAACAAGGAGAAGCGGTTCATCAGCGCTCTTCTTGACCTCTGAAAGAACAGCATCAGCAAGAGCGATTGCAAGGTCTTCAGTTGATTTATTTGTATCAAGTCCAAGCGCACCGGCGACAGCCTTGAGTTTTCCTGGGTCATGTATCTTGAATGTGGTCTTTCCCTGGGCTGTTGCCTTGAGGGTTTTTGCTATCATCTCAAGATGGTGGGTGTAGGCTGCTGCGCCTCCTGCTGTGAGCCTGAGGAAGTTCCTGGCAGCGATGACATCCGCGGTTGCGCCGCAAATGCCGGCTGTGGCCTTATTCGTTATTCTGCATGGGCCATGGCTGCACAACTGGCAGCATATGCCCTGCGCACCGTAAGTACACTGGGGCTGTTGGGCATTGTACCGGTCGAAGATGGTGGGGATGTTCATCTTGCCTGTTCTTTCATACATTTCCAGGGTGGATTTATGTACTGAAGCATTTTCTTTTTCGTTCTCTTTTCGGTTTCCAATTCCAAGTTTATTTAGTATATCAACCATTTTGAGTTGTCCTCCTGTTTTCGAGTAATACTAACTTAAACTATTAATGTATAAACTTAATTACTATGAATAATAAGTAAAAAATTGAAATTACCTATTGATCAATCATATGATAAGAAAAATTCTCTTTTGATTTTTTAATGTAAAGTAACACATTTCCCCATCTTGTGGCCTATTTTTCAAAATTCTCTACTTGACTTTATGAATATTTTACAGGCACTATCTCCTTTCATAATACAATTTGTTTCAGTGATTATGATCTTTTCATTATAAATCCTGGCAATTCCTCTTGCAATACCTTTGGCCATTCCGCACATCTTACGAGGTGAATTGTATGTTATTAAGACTTCTTTAGAATTCAAACGGCTGCAATTTAATTCAGGAGGATGAGACCCAACGTTCTTAATGCGGACTACCCTGTGAATAATCTTATCAACATTTTCTATCATATCAAGTGTCTTCCATTCAGGATTTATTAAAGGCCGATACATCCTGGCAAGATAGGGTGCTAAAAACTCTCCAAATTCCTCCAGTATCTCATTAAAAGATTTCCCACTTATCCTTGAGGCAGTGGAGATAATAGATATCGCTTCATGATCCGGATATTCTTGAAGGGGTAAATATCCCTTTGATTCAAGCTCTGAATCCTTCAGTAATCGGTTCCACAGGTCACTTCCGAATCTTGTATCAAAATAATACTTCATTTCTACAAAGATTATGCCGTACATAATAAACATTATAAAAGATGCAATTAATATATCCTTCTATATATGAGATATTTCTATTTCCAGTAGCCTTCGCAGAGACATCAGGATTGCCATCCTCATGTTATTGAATCCATATCCAGCATCCCTCAATCCCAAGCCAATGTCATAAAATATTCAATTCTCTTTTGATTTTTTATACTGTTCGATGCGCTTTCCCAGAACGCATCCTCCGCCCCTTATTCCTCCGATCGGATTACCCGGGACTCCCAGTGAGTTCATACAGCGAGCCATAACTCCGGCGCCGCGGGCAAGGCCATCATCCACGAAAACCACATGGTTTCTTGCATTATCATAAATCCCAAGTTTCTCTATCGCATCCAATATCAGATACGGTTTGCATCCGGTGATGGCTGCCCTGCCCGTTAATCCGATAGATGTTTTCTCAGAGATCAGATGATTATCAAGGCTCAATTTTACAAGCCTCTTTACCATCATCGCAGAAACAAGATCAAGAGTTGCAAACATCGTTTTTAAACCATGCTTTGAATAGATTTCAGCGCCGATCTCGGTGAGTTTGGGCATAAGGCTTCCATTAATACCAACATCACATCCTATGAGCGTGACATCTATATCTCCTGCCGCAAAAGGGTCTACAGGCACGCTTCCGTATTTATCCCTGTCATGCGGCACCAGCTCGATAGTTATCAAAGAATCGATAGCCTGGGCATATTTTCTAATAATACTGTTTTTCGTGACCCAGATCGTGACCTCCTTTTTGTCTTTAAATAGATCAAGTGCAGCCCCATATCTCTTATCCACTAGGTCGGTTCCTTTTATCACAGCATCCGGGATCGCACCTGCATAACCGCACAGGTTAGCCATGGTTCTGGCATATGGGATCTCATCATTGGTGATGCGGCCTTTAAGGGTGGTACCAAAATCCATCGAAAAAACAGGGTTCCTGAAATCCACACCTGTCCATTTTGCACCTTCCTTGATACCGGCTGTCGCAAGCTCGCCTTCCATCTCGTTTGCTACTATCTCCACTCCAGTGGAACCGATGGGGGGTAGAACCCCGCCCACAGCCCCAGTAAATACTACTTTATCAATAAAACTCTGGGTCCGGAACTTAATAGGCACATTATCGATAGACATAGCCGGAACCATTTTTTTAGGAGGAATGCCTGCAAGAAGACATCCATCTGCCAGGGCTTTTATGAATTCTCCTACTTCATGTGGGGATGAAAAACCTGCAACAACACCTGTTGATCTCACCGCAAAATCAAGATCTGTTCTGATATCGAGATTTACATCCTCATGCGCTTCGATCAGGGTATCCCGGACTAATTCAGAAATAGATTCCCTTGTCAGTGCTACACCACTCAATGTTGTGCCAAAGATCCGCTCATTTGGTTTTGGTTTTCGCACATTACGTGTCATTCTCACGGTCTTGTTTACAAGACGTGAGCGACCATCTTTCATGTTTGTTGCGGTCAGGATGCACTTTGTTGTGGTGTTTCCTACTTCAATGGATGCTACCAGGAAGAATGGGATCGTTTCAGCCAACCTGTATGGGTCTGCTTTCAATTCGACAGGACGTATGGGCTGGCTCTCTGCTATCCTTGGTTTTGGGCCGAAAGAGCATTCCAGGATCAGCTTGATCGTGTTCATTATATACCTCCGGCTCTAAGTCTTTCAACTTCCACCTTTCCTTTGATCTTTAGAACAAAGCTTCCATGGCACGGTTTGACGTATGGCATGATAATATAATCATTATCCACTGCAACAGGAATTGGATTGATCCCGATCAAATATGTATTGAAAATCATGTATCCCTGGCGCACATAATAGATTTCTTTAAAATTTTTCTTTATGTAATCAGCACATTCCTTTATGGAACTGTTTGGTAGCAGTATCTCATAATCCAGTTCATCAATACAGCTCATCCAATTATCTCATCTTTCGAGTCATTTAACTGCAGACACATTTATGTCGTGCCTCTGGAAAGAGGCAGTCGCATCCTGGGTAGATTTATTGTTTTTCACCTTTTATCGTTATTACCGTCTGCCTGATGGGCAGAACCTTCCCGGACTTCTTTACCGCCTCTTCTACGATTCTTTGCAATCCAAAACAACAGGGGACTTCCATGTTGACAAGAGTGATGCTTTTGATATTGCTGGTCTTGATCAATTCAGTCAATTTATCGATATAGAAATCCACATCATCCAGCTTGGGACATCCTATAACAAGTGACTTTCCTGCAAGGAAATCCTGATGGAAATTCGGGTATGCAAACGGAACGCAATCAGCCGCAACGAGAAGGTCAGCGTCCTTGAAATATGATGCCTGTGGAGAGACAAGTGTAAGTTGTACAGGCCACTGCCTCAATTGAGGTTCCTGCCTCTGAGAAGTCGTGGCGTTTGAGCTTGTTTCGCTCCTGAAATCCATTGCCATGCTGCCCGGACATCCTCGCGGCCCTGCCCCAGGCATCGTTCCGCGGGGTACTCCCTTATGTACTCTATTGGGCTTTTCTTCTGTAACATTCAGATGCATCTTCACCGCCTCCTCATCAAACTCTAGTGCATCCCTTTCGATTACTCTGATTGCATCCTGGGGACAGTGTCCAAGACATGCGCCAAGTCCATCGCAGAACTTATCATCCAATAGTTTTGCTTTCCCGTCAATTATCTTAATTGCTCCTTCGGCACAGTTAGGTATGCATTCACCGCAGCCATTACACTTTTCTTCATCAATAGATACTATCTTTCTTTTCATATTCTATCATACTAATATCTGATTTTATTTCTTATAAAGTTAATGGCTTTTAAATATAGTTAAATTATAACATTGAATTCTGGATTATAGATAAATTATTTATACCGCTTTGATAATTAAGATTTATGCGAGATTTTCTTGACCTTGATAAAAGAGATAGGGAGATATTGTCCCTGCTGGAAAAATCACCTGAAATGTCCCAGAATGATATGGCAGAAATACTTAAAATATCACAGCCATCTGTAAGCGCCAGGATTCATAAATTAAAACAAAAAGGAGCTCTAGTGCATATCGTGGGAATGAATCTAAAAAAAGTTAAACTTCATATGGCAAAAGTTGATGTGACAGCCAACAATACATCATCCCTTCTTGATATTTTCAAGGACTGCCCGTACTTCTTAAACGGCCTAATAGTGTCAGGGAAACATAACCTGTGTCTTTTTTTCATAAGCGAGGATATCGCTACTCTGGAGGCTATCGTGGATGGACATCTAAGAAATAATCCCCTGGTAAAAAGCGCCGAGGTCAGCATAGTAATAACACCGATGAAAGATTTGATCATGCCTTTGAGGATGAACTTTGATTTCAAAGACACTCCGCCCTGTGGAAATCAATGTAATTGTGATGATTGTCTTCATCATATATCTAACAGGTGTCTGGGATGTCCTGTGACCAACAGCTATAGCGGAAATATCTGGATCAAGTAACTCTTTGAGCAATCAACAATAGTAAATTTCCAATTTTTTGTTATAATTTATAGTGAGTAAGTATATACATTCTCGCACCTATTATGATTAAAAACGTAATGGAGGTAAAATATATGAGTTTTCTAGAAAAAATTGGAATTGGAACCAAGAAAGAGGACATAAAAGTGGATATAAAAGAGAATAAACCAGAGGATGTGAGTGCACATCTATCAGTGATCCAGATGCACAAGGTATTGCATAAAGATAATATGACCAATAGCTTTGATAGAGCCCTTGCCCAGGGAAAACGATGCTCATTCTGCGAACAGGGTATAAGCTGCCAGCTTTGCAGCAATGGCCCCTGCAGGATAAAACCTGGGGTGGATCGTGGAGTCTGCGGTATTGATGCAGATGGTATGGCAATGAGGAACATGATGTTCTTGAATACCATGGGAATAGCAGCGTATACCTACCATGCAAAGGAAGTCGCAAAAACACTAAGATCAACAGCCCTGGGAAAAACTCCATTCAAGATAAGCGATGAAGCAAACCTTCGAAGCTTTGCAGGTAAGCTTGGATTAAAAACCGATGGCAGTACAAAAGATATCACAATTGCAGTAGCAGATGCGATGATCGCAGAAATAAACTCTGACTCTGACATCGAACTTTCAAATGTTCTTCGTTTTGCTCCAAAGTCAAGGATCGAACTTTGGAGAAAACTTGGAATTCTTCCCGGAGGACCGCTGAATGAGACCACGGATTGTGTCACAAGTTCAATGACAAATATTGACGGCGATTATGTTTCGCTGGCTAAAAAGGCATTGCGCCTTGGTATTTCCTGCATTTATGGCTCACAGATACCACTTGAAATGGGACAGGATATTCTTTTCGGGACACCCAAACCGCATGCGGTTAATGTTGACCTTGGAATCATCGACCCCGCGTATGTAAATATTGCTGTAAACGGTCATGAACCCTTCGTAGGCGTAGCTCTTATCAAAGCTGCCCATGAGGCGAAAAACCAGGAAAGTGCCAGGAAAGCAGGTGGAAAAGGACTTCACATCATCGGTTCTATCGAGACAGGTCAGGAGCTTGTCCAGAGATACAATATTGATGATGTATTCGTCGGACTGACCGGTAACTGGCTGTCTATCGAACCAGCACTTGCAACAGGCGGCATCGATGTCCTTGCAATGGATATGAACTGTTCACCTCCGGGAATGGCAGAATACCAGGATAAATACAATACTAGTCTCATTTCAGTATCTAAACTGATCAATGTTCCGGGCATGAAAGACCAGATCATCTATAAACCTGAAGATGCAGCAGCCCAGGCGCAGAAACTCATAGATATTGCTATTGAGAACTTCAAGAAGAGAAAAGGAAAATCCACAAATCCATCAAGCAAAAAACAGAATGCTGTGATCGGTTTCTCAACCGAAGCATGCCTCGGTGCGCTTGGTGGAACTCTTGATCCACTTCTTGATGTGATCAAGAAAGGTACTCTTAAAGGTGTTGTTGCACTTGTCAGCTGCACAACTCTTCGCGATGGGGGTCAGGACATCAATACCCTGAAAATGGCGCGAGAACTTATCAAAAGGGATATCCTTGTCATCAGTGCAGGATGCGGAAATGCTGCTCTGCAGGTCGGAGGACTCACCACACTTGAAGCAAAACAAGAAGCAGGTCCTGGACTCAGGGCCGTGTGCGAACTCCTTAAGATCCCGCCGGTGCTAAGCTTTGGCACGTGCACAGATACGGGAAGAATCACTCTTCTTGTAACGGCTGTCGCAGATGCACTTGGGGTTGATCCGTCCCAGCTTCCTGTTGCGGTGACAGCTCCGGAATATATGGAACAAAAAGCAACAATTGATGCGATATTCGCACTCGCTTTTGGCCTGTATACACACGTTGCGCCTCTCCCGCCAGTGGCAGGAGCGCCCCGCCTTGTGAAACTCCTTACTGAAGACCTTGAAGGAATAACAGGCGGAAAAATCGCTGTTGAAACAGACATGGTTGACGCAGCAAATGGCATAGAAGCCCATATAATGAAGAAGCGGTCGGCACTTGGATTGCCAAAGTAAACAACTCTTACAAATAGTGAGAAAAATGGTGCGCCGGGATAGCGCACCATAATTTTTAATATCATGGTGGGTATGGTAATATATGGAGGGTTAATAGATGATCAAGGGAATTTTCATAACAACTATAGTTCTTCTGTTTATAACAGGATTTTCTACCGCAGCTGAAAATGCATGTGTGGGCTGTCATACGTCGGTAGGAGCTACAAACGGGATAATCATTGACTGGAAAGAAAGTAAACATGCGTTAAATAATGTGACATGCGACAAATGTCATGAGGCTATAGAAGGAGATAAAGATTCTATAAGTCATAATGGTTTTCTAATTACCAAGACGCCATCTCCTAAAGACTGCGCCAGATGCCATCCCGACCAGGTGAGCCAATTCGGAGTGGGAAAACACAGCCTTGGCTGGACAAAGATGGTTGTTGCAGCAAGATACAAAGCGATACCGAATGACAAAATGAGAGCGAGTATGTGTGAGGGCTGCCACAGCATTGGGAAAGTCTATTCTGACGGCGGAGTTGGAAAATGCGATTCATGCCATACGAGGCATGTATTCAGTAAAGTTGAAGCGAAACAACCCGAAGCATGTGAAACCTGTCACATGGGACTTGACCATGAACAGATAGAGTATTATAAGAAATCAAAACATGGGATGATACAGGAGACGAACAGGACGAGTTCCCGCGCTCCTGCCTGTATTACATGTCATATGGACGGTGGCACTCATGATGTCAGCCAGGGAATAACCATAGGCACAGTATCACAGGGGGCATTTATAAGCGACAAGAGCAGCGGAAATGATTATGTCAAAGACAGTAACGGCATAGTTATGAGAGCGATAACGCAGGAACAATTCGATACTAATCGGCAAAAGATGCTTTCTATCTGTGCACGCTGCCATTCGAGTACTTTTGCCATGAGTACACTTGACAATGCAGATGAGATCAAGGTGCAGGCGGACAAAAAAGCGGGAGAAGGCGTAACAATAATCGAAGGACTTTATAAAGATGGCCTGCTTGACCCCATGCCTGAGAACAGGCCGCCAAATCCAGTCACAGGGAAAAACCTTACCCTGACCGGGCAGCAGACCTACTCAAATACTTCAGGTATCGAGGTGGAGTTCTTTGAGACCTACAAATACGCACTCATACATTCATGGAAAGGGGCTTACCACATGAATCCTGACTATGCACACTGGTATGGATGGGCACAACTCAACCTTGACCTTGAAAAGATCAAATCCGAAGACAGTACTCTGCGCAGGATAGCGGCACTTGAGAACGAGAAGAATGTAAAACCAACACCTGGATTTGAAGCTGCACTGGCTTTTTCAGGGATAATAGTTTCTATAATCCTTGTTCGGAAGAGAAAATAAAGGAAAATATGAACGATATAGAACTAGAAAGTGAAGACCTTCAGGCAGCACTGGAGGAATTGCATCAATATGTGGATATCACAGAAGAAGACCTCAAAAAAATTTTCGCAATTGCTCTTGGGCATGCAAAAGTAAGGCTCGCTCTCAAGGTTCCCGTTAAAGATGTAATGACAACGAACGTGATATACATCAATAAAGATGCCAGTGTTCATGAGGCAGCAAGAATCCTATCAGAAAAAAGGATCAGCGGGCTGCCTGTTGTCGATGATGAAAAGCATGTAATAGGAATAATGACAGAAGCTGATATCCTATATTCAGTAGGAATGAAAAAGAGCCAGGATTTCAGGGACATATTAAGACATATTCTCGGTGAAAAGCATCCTAAAATCAGGAAGGGGAACAAGGTCGAAGAAATAATGACCTCACAAGTAATAACTACCACTCCAGACAGGGATATGAGGGAAATTGCAAAGATCCTGGATGAAAAAAGGATCAAAAGGCTTCCGGTTGTGGATGAAAACCACAAATTGATCGGGATTATCTCAAGAGCAAACATCGTTAGATATTTGGGAAGACAATGAAAGAATATTTTTCAAAAATGAAAGGGGGTGCAAAAAGCCCTCCAGGTGTGGGAATTTCTGAAATGATATGGTCATGGCTTGGCGCAGTTACAGGTATCGGGATATTGGGGTATCTTTCATCGTTATATTTTGAACCCAGAGATCTGACAATGATAATTGGCTCCTTCGGGGCATCCGCCGTATTAGTATATGCAGCAATTAAAAGTCCGCTGGCGCAGCCAAGGAACCTTGTCGGGGGACACATTATTTCAGGGCTTGCAGGGGTGTTGTGCTACCAGTTATTCGGAAAAGTGATCTGGACGGCTGCAGCACTTGCTGTTTCCATATCCATAGTATTGATGCTTGCCACAAAGACGCTTCACCCTCCAGGAGGTGCAACTGCCCTGATCGCAGTTATTGGTGGTGATAAGATACATAGTCTTGGCTTTCTTTATGCCTTTGTACCTGCTGGATTGGGGGCCTTCATTCTTCTTATCGTTGCCCTGTTTGTGAATAATCTCTCTAAAGATAGAAAATATCCAGAATATTGGTTTTAGATATGACAGCAAAACTGAAAGTAAGTATAGACCGCAAGGGTTGCATCAGCTGCGGAACATGCTGGAATAGTTGCCCTGAATTCTTTGAACAGAATCCAAAAGATGCTTGCAGCCAGGTTATCGATGAGTATAGGATCGCAAGCAACCCTGGTGAAGGAGAAGTATCCAGCGAATTTGAGAAAATGGTGCGAAGGGCTGCAGATCTATGTCCGGTGCAGATAATTCATATACATTAGCAGAAGCTGTAATGGCAACTTTCAGTAATTAAGAGCAAGCTATAAGGTTGATAGGTTTCAAATCTTTAATTTATATAAATATATTAATGTTATATTTTCATATCATCAGGAACGTGTCCTGATACAAATATAAGCTTTTCAATATGGCAGTATGCGACAGGAATTTGCACCCTCATATCATCAGGAACGTGTCCTAAAACGGTCCAAGAATAAGACTTAGTTTCTCATTTCGAGTCACATATTGCCTTGAAATAAGAAATATCAAAGTGCATACTCTCAAAACCGATACATCATTTAAAAAGACTTGCACAAATATACTATACTTCAGAATCAGAAAAGCCAGCATCGTACCTCATCCTCAAAACAAGGTATTCATTGATGAACATAAATCGTTAACTTACTACAAACTCTCCCTTTCCAAAACTTGTACGATCCCCCAAACCTCTTAGCAGCTCTGCCATTGCAAGCGCATTAAAGAACTCTGGAACAGTATCGGTTACCTGATATCTAAATCTTGTACCTCTTGAAATAACACTCTTTGGCGCTTCAAATCTGGTTTTTCCTGTTTTTATTTTCAGGTCAAGAAAACTCAAATTGACAAGAAGTTGGACTGGTTTTTCTATATGCTTTATTTTCGGATCTTTATACTGCGTGAAATCAGGATCAAAGAACTTTGCTGCATTCTTCGCATCTCTTACAATATCCTCACCTGACAGCGGGAAGCTGCTGAGAGTATCAGAAAAAAGATGAATCCACATTTTCCCGTCTTCATCTCTCACTATTTGGGAAATGATTTTTGCTCTCTTTTTGATATCTTCCATCGTAATAGGCACTATTGTCAATTTCTTGAGGATGACCTTACCCAATCCCTTTGAGTTCCGCTTGCCGATATATAAACCATTGTCCTCAACATATTTCAAGGCTGAGATAAATTCTGCCAGGTATTCTTCATTGAGCTTTTCCTCCTCGGCATTTTTTGCCTTCCTGTTGAAGATGGCTTCGAACCTGAACCTGTTTTTGCTTGAGACAACATCAGTCGTGTACATATTCCTGACAGTTCCTCCACTGCCAAGCGATATTCCAGCCATCGGCTGTCTCAAAGCAGGGTATTTATCGATATGCAGGCATTCACAACATTCGTAAACCACCAGTCTTATGCCTTTATCCAATTTAACTACAGGAATAAAAATGCTGTCATGATGTTCTATCAGCCCGTCCCTGAAATAGATAACAGGATGTCCATTCTCAAGAGTGTCTGCGATCTTGCTTTTCATTTCAAGAAAAAGATATCCGAATGCTCCCCTGAGATTCTGTCCTAAAGGGTAGATATCGCTTGCTTTTATCTGTGATCCCCTTTCATTATATGTATTATTTGTGGCTATATGCAACTCTGATTGGTTTTCAAGTTCTCCCTGTATTTTAAAAGCCAGTGGCTTCATTTCATGTTCACCAGTTTCTTAGCTTCCGCCGCCCCTAACTCTTTGTAGTTTGCCCATTTGACCTTTTTTGGCGTTACTTCAAACTTAACTCGCCCTTTCCCGCGCCGTGTCCATCCGCCTATTCCATTATCTTCAGCTGCTGCAAGAGCAGCGTTTATGACTTCAATATCCTTTTCAGTAGGGTTTTTGATAACGATCTTGCCTGTCAGTTCGGTTCCTTCTACGATCTCTTCAAGCTCGATTGAGGCGCCTTTCCCTGCCGATATGGTGCCTGTTTCTCTGTCAATGTGCGGATGTACTGTTCTTTCAACTACTTTATCAAAGGGTCGCACAGATTTTAAATCTTCAAAGGATACTCTTCCTTTTCGTCCCAGATTTCCGAACATATCGCATGTTAGACATCTCCCGCAGCCTTTTGTGTCTTTTCCGGTATCGCATGTTCCGGCGTCTTTATATATCTTCTCTGCATACCCACGGACTGCTCCGAATATGCTGATCGATGCGAATCCATCCCCTGACATCCTGGTCGGCAGCATATTTCCCTGTTTTCTTCTTTTCTGGCTCTCCAGTTTATTCTCACCTGTATAGAGTGGTGACACTGCTGTTGCTTTTAGTTCTAATATCCATAAGTCTTCATTTAACATTATTTTATCTCCTTTCTAATAATATTTGAAAAACCCCAATCGAACAAGAACTTTGAGTTAAACGTCTTTATCAATAATAAATCTTTCAATTTTATCGCATTGGACACCATATATGTTTCAAAAGACAAATACAATATCACTGTTTCCTCATATCATAGGAAACTCACCCTCGGAAGCATGTATACGATGTCGGTTTTCTGATCGATTTCTCATATTATCGATAATTTATGGTATCACCTATAAGAGCAAGAAAGCCAGCATCGTACCTCTCTTCCTCAGAACAGGGTATTCATAATTTATATATTTATAAATTATGTTTTAATATATTTCTTCTTTATTTTATTTCGGTAAACATTCGATGGAGTGATAACTGCAAATTTAACTGTTCCATTAAGGAGCTTCTTTTCAATAAGTCTTCCAGCTGTCCTGAAATAAGAGACCTGTCCGGGATTTGAATTCCTTTACGACGTAAATCATTTTCATCCAGAATCAATGCATCGTTTTTAATCTTCTTGTCGATAACCTTCCTATATTCGCTTATCCCACGCTCTGATGCATCCATCAGATCTCGGATAAGGCCTTTAGAAACATAACCTGCCTTAAAAATTTTAATTAAACCAAGGATCAACTCTTCAGGTGATAGAGGAGTTGCACTCGATAGAGTCTCAGGTCTGATATGGGTTTCCGAAATAATTATTTCTTCAGGGAGAGGTTTTACCATTTCTTTTTTCAAATCATGAAGCATTTCCTCTATTTCACGAACAGAAACAAGGGAATATTCGTTACCATTATCTATTATTCCCCCTGCAAAAAGAGCTATCTTCTTACCAGATATATTTTCAAAATTCAACCTGACATTTCCAATTGATATTCCCTTGATTATTGTTCTTTCCCTTATCTCACCTGCTGCCAGATCATATTTTTCGTTCATTCCTGGAACGACAGTTTTTATCCTGAATTTCTCTTTTATGGCATCAGATAATTCCAGGGATGCTCCCCTCTCCCCATGTACGATGAAAATTTTTGCAGGTAATGTCTTGAAGCAATCGATATAATTTAAAAGTGCAGTCTTATCAGCATGAGCGGAAAGCCCTTCAATTTTCCTGATCTGTGCTTTTACTTTTACAGGTATTCCATCTACATTCACTTCTGGATATCCATTTATGATATCCCTTCCCAGAGTTCCTTCTGCCTGGAAACCTGAAAAAAGCAAGATATTCTTTTCATCGGGAAGGAATCGGAACAGGTATTTCCTGATGCGTCCTCCTTCCAACATTCCTGAGCTTGCAAGGATTATGCATGATTCGCTTGATTCAGCAAGTTCATCGCTATTTTTTTTTGCTCTTAGCCTCTCGAAATTATCGGGGTGGAATATTTTATCAAGTTCCTTTGAATTTTTTTTTATGAACTCATCTGAAATCTTAGATAATAGATATTTATTATGTGAATAGATATCAAGTATATCAATTCCCATAGGAGTATCAAGATATATTTTTTCTTTGATGTTCAGCTCGCGCAGCATGAACAGGATCTCTTCAGCCCGGTCTATGGAAAAGATAGGTATCAAAAGTCTTGAGTTATTCTTCCCGATTGATTCAACAGCGGCTTTCAATTGCGATAACATTTCACTATTGCTTTTTTCAAGATTTCGATTTCCATATGTACTTTCGATAATAAGATAATCACATGTATCAGGCGTTTTTGGAATGGAGTGAAGGCTGGATGAGCCGCCCCCAACATCACCTGAATATAAGAGGGAAACTGGCTCCTCTATGAATATTGAAGAGCTTCCCAGGATATGTTCTGATGGGATGAATTTGATCTTTATCTTTTTTTCATCATCCTGCCACTGTGGATAATCTTCATTTAATAGAACGAAAAGGCTTTTTGCTTTCTTTACATCATCTTCTGAGAATAATAGTTCTTTCCCTTCTTCTTTTTGTATTCTTAAAGAGTCATCCATTATTCGAAAAGTTATTTCCCTTGTCACAGGTGTAGTTATAATCTCACCTTTGAAGCCTCTCTGGCATAACATTGGCAATCTGCCGGTATGGTCATAATGTGCATGGGTCAAAAAGATATAATCTATTTCAGCAGGATCAAATATAAGAGGGGCTGAATTCTTATCTTTTGCCTCAGTTCCCTGAAAAGCTCCTGCATCAAGAAGTATTTTCTTATTATCAATGGTCAGTAGATGCATTGAACCTGTGACTTCACCTGTAGCACCACAAAATTGGATATTGATTGGACTGGACATGGGCTACAATTCCTTTATCTCAAACTCACAAAAGTCATACCCTGTCCCCCAGCATTTTGTCTCTTTTACAGAATATCTCTTTTGGCAAACTGTGTTCAGAACGCCTGCAATTATTCCAGCATCACTTGGACAGAGAGTTTTTCCCATATTGGGCATATTTCCACATTGGTAACAATCTGCTACCTTGATTTTATTTTCTGAGACTAATTCTACAGTTCCAAGCTTAAGTTTCTCCCACAAAACGGCTAATTCTTTTAAAACATCTTTTAGTGTATTGGCTTTTACCTGTTTAGATATTACATTAACCCCTATTTTGTAGCCAGCATCATAAAATGGTTTATCCATATCTATTCCTGTATTGAGAATTGTGGATTTCAACATACGTAAGAATGCACTGTTAGCATGGCCACCAGAGAGACCCGATCTTGCATCCATAGCTTCCTGGATTTCTTTTGAAATCTGCTCAGTCAATTTATTATCTTTAAGCGCTTCAACTGAAAGAATATTGGGATTGACTGCATAGAATTTCATCGCAATGCCATGTTCCTCATGTTCAATCCTTGATATTTTCACAATGCCACCATCCAGAAGTAATTTCAGGTGATGAGAAATAGTGGGTTTACTCAAATTCAACATCCCGGCAAGCTGGGAATTTGTCAATTCTTTTTCGGAGAGTAACTCCAATATCTTCAGTCTTGTTTTGTCTGAAAATAATTTTGCCGTTTCTTCGTCAGGTTTTAGAATGTAAGCCATATCATACTCTTAGTATCGTAATTTTCAGTAAGTTTTATATGGTATTAGTTATATTTGAACCTTACTGTTAGTTTGATATCTAACAAAGGAGTTTTTTATGGAATTGATAAGCGAGAACAAAATCGGAATTGTCAAAGGAACCGTAATGGAAGAAGCAGCTGAGAATAGCTTCAAAGGTGAGACCGGTGAGGTTGGGCTATATCTTGCGATGGCAAAGCAGGCACAGCGTGAAGGTTACCCTGAGATTGGAGTAGTTCTGGAAAAAATAGCTTTTGAAGAAGCCTGGCATGCAGCAGGCTATGCCGAACTTGCAGGTAAAATTTCCATCAGTACAAAAGAAAACCTTCAGAAGATGCTAAAAGGTGAAGAGGGTGCGAATAAATTCAAGCGTGAGTCCGCGTTAAAATCAAAAGAAACAGGAATTGATGAAGCACATGACTTTTTCGATGTCTCGGCGCGGGATGAAGCTCGACATGCAAAAGTTCTAAAAGGCATTCTTGAAAGGTATTTTTGAAAAAAAGCGGAGATTGAAATCATGGAAAACAAAGAATGTACAATCGCATTAAAAGCAAATGCAAACAAACCGTGTAAAGAGACCATATCAGGAACTGCAACATGCCATGAATGTGGGAAGCCAATGTGTCCGGTATGTAATCGGCATAATGTCACCCAATTATCCAGAGTAACCGGATACATCGGGGATGTTAAAGGTTGGAATGCAGGCAAACAACAAGAACTAAGAGATAGGAAACGGTATGATATGCCGAGTCGATAGGAGGAGGAATTTATGGTAAAAGACATGTTAGAAAAAGGAGCTATTTCTCAAAAAGATGGAAAAACATTCGCTGTTGCTCCACACATATCTGGTGGAATAATAGATGTGGCAGGCCTTAGAAAAATTGTGGATATTGCAGAAAAGTATAATGCTCAGGCATTGAAATTAACTTCTGCCCAGAGGATAGCAATTGTAGGAATAAAACCGGAAGACTTGGACAATTTGTGGGATGACCTTCAAATGAAACCTGCTCATGCAGCGGGACTCTGTGTGCGCAGTGTCAAGATATGCCCTGGTACTACTTTTTGCAAGAAAGGCCAGCAGGATTCTGTTGGAATAGGCTTGAAACTGGATGAAAAAAATTATGGCAAGGAATTACCATCAAAATTAAAAATTGGAGTCTCAGGATGTCTTAATTCATGTTCTGAACACATTATTAAAGATATAGGAATTGTAGGCACTTCCAAAGGTTGGAATATCACAGTAGGCGGCAGTGCGGGATTAAAACCTAGATTAGGTGTAACACTTAATGAAAACCTATCAGATGAAGAAGCACTTGATACCGTAGACAGGATAATAGAATACTATAAAAGACATTCCAAGAAAAAGAGACTCGGGGAATTCATCGATGAGATCGGATTCGAAAAATTCAAAGCAGAAATTCAATGAGGTTGTTTTAATTATAAATAGGGGTTGATTCAAATGATTATCAAAAACAAGGATTTCCACACCCAAATTTAGGTTACACCGTTATAAAAACCTAACTTCAATTTTTCGACCACCTAACCATGAAATGGGAACATTCAGTAACTTCACATACCGCACCGCAAAATTGGATGGTGATTGGACTGGACATAGTTTTGTATAGCCTAACAGGAAGTTATCCTATATTATGGATGTGGTTCTATTAAAAAGCTTACAAGCATATATGATCTACAAGAAAACCTTATTATGAATGCAATTCGACTATAATATGTGAATAAAGGGTGTGAATAATTGTTCAGGAGATTTCTGGAATCGTATGTCGAAGTATGCAATAATATTGTGACTGAGGCAGCCAATTCGGTATTGATGTTTGAAGCGGGGGAGCAGGCGGCACTTGATATGAAAACTCTTAAAATAGAGGATGTTAAGAGGGAATTTGAAAATGAAGGTATTACTATTTCGATCGAAAAATCGGAAAAAAAAGTCATATTTCATGTAAAAGGTTTGCCTGTTGCGGGAAAAAAATGCAGATATTGTGGTATTTGGAAGGGATTCTTTGGAGGATTATCTAAAAAACACATAGATGCGAGATATTATTGCAAAAAAGGCGAAGAATGCATCATTAAGGGTGCAAAAGAGTGTGTTTTTATTGCGGAGTTGATAGAATGAGTACCGTTATCGATCATTTCAATTTATATAAGAATAGTGCTATCAAATGGCGTAAGAAATCAAGTTAGATCTTATTGAAGAGGAGTTAATGCCAAAAGATTTGATAATAATCCTGAACGACCTTGAATATGAGATACTTAAGAAAATAAAGGTTGTCGAGGGGGAAGACGGAGAGAAACTAAGAAATCTTTTCAGGCTCTATGTTTCAACGATACCGGAATTGAAATCCTCTGAATATGCATTAAAACGAGTTGATAAAAAGGAAGTAATTGATGAACATCTTCGAAATGTCTGGGCTGAATATGAGCTTACGGATTTTCCCACAGAACATTGGGATGAAGAAAAGGTCAACAAATTGATTTCAGAGCTGATTGAAATCAATGCGATGGTAAAAGTTGGTGAGAAACAATACATTCCTTCCAATAAGTTCAGGAGCCTTTTTAAAATGCTGCTCCACGATATAACGACTGAAAATAAAGATATGGATGAATATTCAGCTGCGTGTGTTGCCACAATTCAGTTGTTGATGGAATTCAGTGTTGAGACACTCAGCAAGGAAACAATCCGCAATGGAACGATTTTTATTAATGAGGGATGGATGTTCGTATATTCAACTGCGATTAAGAAAGCAAGGGAATTCATGATATCAAAAAAATTGTTTCCGGGTGCAGAGGCTCCCGTTCCAAGAGCGCTTTAGAACACTTTTGCAATTATCAAATCCCCTAAATCAAATCATTTTTTCTTTTCCGAGATGTCACGAATATCAATCACTATAATAATTCCTCCATCAGTTTCAACTGGACTCATATTGATCTCAACAGGGAATTCACTGTCATCCATGCGCTTTGCAACTGAGTTCATATGAAGAGCCATTATTTTTGTTGAGGGATTTGCATAGTATTTTTTACAATATACTGCGTGTTTCTCCCTGAATCGTTCAGGTAACAGGATATTATAAGGATTGCCTATTAATTCTAATCGAGTATATCCGAATAATTTCTCAGTGCGAGTATTAATAAGAAGTATGTTGAAATCTCTATCAATTGCTATTATAGCATCTGGCGCACCCTCTATTAAATTCTGGAAATTCTTTTCCGCCCTCTTGCGATTGGTAATATCAATTACCATCCCTTCAAGACCCAAGATCTTGCCAGCGGCATCTTCCAGCGCATGAGCGTTTATTGAAACCCATATCTTGCTTCCATCCTTGCGGTTGATCATAGCTTCAAAGTCAGAAACAGCGCCATCGGCCCGGATCAGTCTTACCAAATGCAGGCGTCTTCCCGGTTCTGCATAGAGCTTGCGGACATCGGTAACACTGGCGATCAGTTCTTCGGTTGAAGTATAGCCCAAAATACGCACGCATGCGGGATTTGCTGCAAGTATTCGCCCATCGATGGTGGTCTGGAAGATGCCTTCTGCAGCATTCTCAAAGATTCTACGGTATTTTGCCTCGCTGATCCTTATTGCTTCTTCCATTCTCTTTTGCTCGGTAATATCACGGATAGTACTCAAAACAATTATTCCATCCTCAGTTTCAAGATAACCAAGAGCAATGTCAACGGGAAATTCAGTTCCATCCTTTCGAAGGCCATAAAGGTTAAACTCGGATCCCATAAGGCGAATCCGTGGCTTTTCTATATATCCTTTCAGGTGTTCATCATGACGTTTCCTGAAGCGCTGAGGTATAAGGATTTCAACCGATCTGCCAATAAACTCTTTCCCGGCATATCCGAAAATCTTCTCGGCCTGCGAATTCGCCTGTAAAATCCGCCCTTCTCTGTTAACGATGATGATGGCATCAGGTGCATAATTAAAAATACCCTGGAACATCACTTCCGCTTTATTTTTTTCTTCATCTTTCATGCCGTCCTCCCAGAATAACAATAATATCATTTAATATCTGCTTGTTGATAAAACCATCATATAAATGCAAAATGCCATTTGCGTTGCACATCAAAGAATCAGTAGGCAAATATCCCTTTAAATTATTTTGCCCTGAACAGTTGCATCTTTTTTTGGTTATGTGCATCCACCACACCTACTACAATCTCCTCCACAGCCGCCAAGGACATCTTCTTCTTCACCATCTTCTCGCTTTTTCAATCTACTGAGTTTTCTTTTCTTTTCAGTAATTATAGCGTCAATGTTGTTCCATTCAATACTACCTGATTTGTAATGTTCTTTTACTTTCTCAATTTCTATGATTTCCTCTTCAAGTTCTCTTATTGACATTATTAATTCTCCATTCTGTACTACCTGACTTACATGGTTCTTTGTTAAAAAATAATCTCTACTATTGGTAATCCTTAATTCTGACCGTCGTAAGACTCCCTTAAAAAAAATCATAATGTTCAATATAAATATAAGCCGACTCTTCACGAACCAAGGTCATCGTGATGGAAATCTACAAGGCGCAAGCAAAATGGGGAAAGGAACCGCAAGCCCCATCAATCAGCCAATAACCTCCGTCATTCGTTTGAACTTCTCAGATTGCAGTTTTTTAGCCAACTCCCAGCTTCTGCTGTATGGGCATTCGCGCAAGTTCGCAACTGATTATTCAGGCTCAGGCTATCCTTCGCCGTGCAAACCTCGGCGCTCTGGTCATTACATTCTGGTTATAGCCTGTCTCGGTGTAGTCCTGCACGAATGCATAGGGTAAAAGTGCATACGACAGGGCCGCATACCCATGCGCAGATGTAATCGAGAACCTCCGCTGCTTGCCCGTAGAAGTCGAGACCTCCTCAGCCTCGGCCTGCGATACCTCAAATATGAAAACATCCATTCTGGCAGCCTGCTCCGGGAAATAATATATTCCCAGATTCCGCCTGTTTATGATCGTTTCAGTATTCTCGCACATCGCTGTATGATTGACGCTGACATGATACTGCCAGTCATCTTCTGGAAGCAGAATACCATTTATCTCATTGATCGTATTCCAGATCGGGATATTTGAACCCGAATTTGTGAACGCACTCCAGACCCTGCCTGGATAATGCCGCATCAAAATCTGGTTCTTGGTCTTGCCGTACCCTGCATCGCATATGATCCATTTCGGATTTTCCCGTGAGACTATCAGTTTCAGCTTCTCGACATGCTTCATGGTATCAATGTCATCAAAAACCCCGGTATCGATGACATAGAATTTGTTCTTCGTAGTCCTTCCCACCAGAACCCATCGAGTCTCATCACCCCAGTCAACGCCAATCACCTTTTCCTCGAACACTGAGTTGCTGAGTTCCTCCGGGCTTCGTACAAGGATCTGTAACAGCGTGTCAGTAGTAACGGGTTTAGATCCGCCTGCTGCAAAGAACTGTGCGAGTACCTCATTAGTAAACATCCTTGGGGTCATGTTCTTGCGTTTATACTCTAGCTGCTCAGGTGTAACAAAGCTTGAAAACTCCTGAGTGATATGATACCCGCTTATCTGGGGATCAGCATCTGGATTTGTTGGTATCCACTCCTTCCCATTCCACTCCTTCTTATCGCTGGATAGCCATATCTCTTCAAAAAAAGAACCTTTGTCCTTCGGTGTCCCTGCGCAGAATATCTGACCTGGCGGCAGATTCACGACCTCCTTGAATACCTCAAATGCTTCCCTCGTCCAGTCCTGCATCTCATCTGCAAATCCGTAATTCACATGAGGTCCTCTCAAACTGTTGCCTGTAACCCAGGCACCGCTTGCAAGATACTTTGAGCCATTGGCAATATCGATCTCAGACTCTGTATTCTTACCCTGGGAAATTAACGGCAGAAGCATCTTATCCCTGCTCTCTGTAAACCTTGGACGGATATGCTCTTTCGTGACACGCCATGCCTGCTTATCTCGCGGTGCAGCGACCATAGCTCCTGAATATGAATTGGTGATGAGCTTATGCGTGAGAATACTGGCGATGGTCGTGGTCTTGGTCATGCTCCTTGCCCAGAGGAGCACCACTATCCTGGCATTGTCATGAAAGACCTGCTTCACATATGGGAAATCCTCAAACCTCATCGTTTTACCGCGCATAGTGAACAGCTTCTCAGAGAAGAGAACTCCGTCCCCCTGGATCTTCTTATAATATTCTCTTTCCTTATCCTGCTTCTTTGAATCTTTCTCACGAAGTTTCATGGTCTCTCTCGCCTGTTTCTCCTGCCGCTTACCTACTGACGCCATACCTCTCCTCCGGCTCATACCCATATTCCTCCTTGAAATGCAAAGGGCACAGGTCATGGAGATACTCCCTGCCCAACAGCACACCCCATTTCCTGCATGCCTTTACCTGGACTCGAGTAGATCTCCTGTTGTGTTTCACGACGGGATCCTCCATTTCCCTTCCCCGGTCTCGAATATCTCGCCATTCTGTTTCAGATGAGAAAGATGGCTGTCAAGCTCTTCCCGTGTGATATTATACTGCCCCACAGCCAATGCGATATCTCCGATCAATGCCGGGCTTCCTTCTTTCTGGCAGGACTTTATGACCTCACGGATCGTCTTGAGGGTCGAGCGCATATCTTTTGTAAATCCTGTAGAGATCTTATCCGAGTCTATGTCTCCTTCTTTGTCCAGACAGGTCTGCAGGAGACTGGTTTCAAGCAGATTGACCGCCCTTTTTACATGATATAAATTGACTGAGCTCGAAAGGTGTATCTGGGCCTCTGCTTTTGCAAGCCGGATCAATGCTCCCATGAACCTTGAGGTAACAGCAATCTTATCCTCACCGCTTGATCTTCTTCCCCTCATCCATTGCCTGTGTATCTCATCCCCGGCTTCCCTGCTAAGAACAGGATTGATCGTCTTGGCATACGCGATGAGTTTCTGCATATCCTCAAGCGGCATGAGCGTGCGTTTAGGAGTGGGTGAATTGCCATTGCTTCCTGAATGAGGAATGCCTCTGGCGTTGAGCATTGCATACCCGACATTGGAATCCTTCGCTTCCTCCCTGATATCCGGTATAACAAACACCAGGTCAAATCTGCTGAGAGTATCCGGGGGAATGCCTACCTGTTTATACAGTGGCTCATAATTATTGATCCGGCCATCGACAGGGTTCATCATTGCCGTCATCCAGCAGCGTGCCCAGAGATCCATGTGTATGCTTGCCTTATGTACTGTGAACCTGCACTCATCCAGCGCATCATTGAGATGCTTCATGTCAGCCTGTATCAGCTTATCAAATTCGTCAAGGATAGCACCCCTTCCGTCAGCAAGCGGAAGCACTCCTGCTTCAAAAGTA
>Ga0172368_10000287_pt1 | contig 72248 bp, 80 predicted proteins | sample Lak11m_FD_114540 | JGI IMG/M metagenome (GOLD analysis project Ga0172368, IMG submission 114540) | Freshwater microbial communities from Kabuno Bay, South-Kivu, Congo - kab_022012_11m | ecosystem: Environmental > Aquatic > Freshwater > Lake | place: Democratic Republic of the Congo: South-Kivu...
ATATAGTGGAGTAAGAGCAAAAAGTATATTAAAAAAGATAGGAAGTGTTGCACTCAAGATTCCAAAAAACATTGAGCAAGTTTGTTTAAAACCAGAAGAAAGAGATCTTTTATCAGAAATTAGTTTATTTAAAGAGAAGATTGAAGATGCCTATAAAGAGTATAGACCAAACGTGATTGCTACCTATTGCTTATCTTTATCAAGGTGTTTTAATAAGTTTTATGGGGCTTGCCAGGTTTTGGATGAAAATGAGGTAATTAGAAACAATAGACTATTATTAACTAAAGCCTTCTTAATAACCTTAACTAATGCATTATCAATACTTGGAATAAATATTCCAGATAGAATGTAATTTTGGTGAAATTTTGAAACAAAAAAAAGAATATATTGATTTTATATTTGAGGAAATATTAGAAAAAGAATCAATGGTTGCTTTAATCCATGCATTAGAAATACTATCAATAAAAACAGTGTATGTGATGAGAGAGATTAAGCAAAAATCAGATTTGGAATATGAATATCAACTTCCACTTTCAAATGGAATCACTTTTAAAAAAGCATATTTATTTTATGATATATCATTAATCCCATTTTTCAAAAATAAAAACAAAGAAAAGGATAATTATTTGATTCTTGCTTATGGTGGTGAAATTACAAAAAATTCTTTGATTCTAGAAAAGAACAGGGGGATTGATATACTTATTAATCCAATTTCTGAAAAGCTATCTTTTGATACATCATCAGCCAATCTTGCAAAAGAAAATAAACTAGTTATTGGATTTGATCTTAATCTATTTAGAGATAAACCCTATTCATCAATTAAGCAAGCAAGATTTATAATCTCTTTACTTGTAAAGAATGAAATTGATATGAGATTTTGTTCATGTGCAAGAAATGTCACTGATTTGATTGATCCAATAATTGCAAGATCTTTTTTATTAAATTTTAAATTAAATCAAGAAACAATTCAACGAATGCAAATGGAAAGAATAGGATAAACATATGAGTCCAATTAAAAAGAAATTAAATGTAATCCCTCCAACCCAAAGAGACAAAAAAAGATATGTTCTTTTGTATCTCTCAAAAATTGGATCAGATATTAAGAATGAGCAAGAGATTTATAAAATAATTATTAAAAACTTTGAAAGAATACATGGATTATTTAAATCTGTTTACTCAAACATAACAATCATCTCGTTTAATAAACAAGAAAAGGAAATACTTATAAAAGTAAATAAGGATTATCTTGATGATTTATTAACTAGTCTTTTCTTTCTCAAACAACAATTTGGATTAGTTTGTGTGAAAAGCATTAATCAAACCATAAAAAAGAGTAAAAAATAATAGTTTTTTAAAATAAATCACATTATTCTCTTTGTAGTGTATAATTTCAATTTAGGTAAGCTTTTTAATGATTATCTCTCATATTATATATTATATAAACAGATTTTTGTTATTTTAACTAATTTAACATATTTAAGGAAAAAAGGTGAGTATTTTGTTTTCAGTTTCTCAGAATAATAATATGGCTCAAGCATATGATAGATCAATCACAGTTTTTAGTCCAGAAGGGCATTTATATCAGGTTGACTATGCATCTAAAATTATTGAAAAAGGTTCTCCAGCAGTAGCTATCTCCTATAAGGATGGAATTGTTATTGTTGCTGATAAGAAGATATTTTCTTCTCTTATAATCCCTGAATCTGTTGAAAAAGTATTTAAGATTGATCAACATGTTTGGATTGCGTGTTCTGGATTAATAGGAGATGGAAGAAGACTTGTTGATTTTGCAAGACAAATCGCACAGGAAAACAAGACTTACTATGATGATCCTATTGAAATTGAAACTCTTGTTAAAAGGGTTGCATCCATAGTCCAATATTATACACAATATGGAGGAGCAAGACCATTTGGGGTTTCTATAATTACAGCAGGAATTGATACTTTAGGCAAGCATATATATGAAACAGAACCAAGTGGAGCAACAACTGCTTATAAGGCTATTGCAATTGGGCAAAATAAGCAAAAACTAATGGCATATCTAGAAAAAAATTACAAACTAAATATGTCTTTTGATGATGCTCTTAAGCTTGCAATAAAAACTATTACTCAAAATCTTGAACCAAAACAGAAGCTTGAATCAAATAATCTTGAGGTAATTAATATAACTGATGATGATAAGAAAGCAATAGTTTCACAAGATAAATATTCTAAGTTAATTTGATTTAAAACAGGAGATGAAGGGATATGCCAGGACCAAAACCAGTAAGTAGACCAAGAAATAGATTAATGGAAAATCAAAATTTTCGAATAACTAAAGAATTAATAGATGTACAATCAAAAAAAATTACTGAATTGAAAAAGAAATCAAATAAAACACCTGTTGAGGAAAGACTTCTTAGTAGGGGGGGAGAAAGTTCATCGAAGGCAAAGATAATTCTAAGGGAATTTATTTTAAGAGATTATCTTAATGGAAGACTTTTAAAAGAAACCCCAGAATATAGAAAAGAAGTTCTTCATGAAATAAATAAAATCGAATTGCTTAAAGATCGCTATGAATTATTTCAGAGAATAGGAGAATATGATGATGTAATTAAAGCAATATTTAGAGATTTAAGAGGATTTGAAAAAGGAGCAAATAAATCAGGGAAATTAATTAGAAAAGAATCAATTCCTAATAATAAAATACTTGAATACCTTAGAGAAAGAAGAATAATATTAGAAAATAGGAATTAATAAACAAAATAGTATTATTGGTGATGATTATGTTTTATAAAGGTGAAAAAAATAATGGGACTCTTGAAAACACAGTTGTTGCTAGACTTAAAAAAGAAGGACATGATTTCGAAATACTTGTTTATCCATTTATAGCATGGGATTATAGACATAATCACCCTGGTATCTCAATTGAACAAGTAATAGCTTATGATGAAGTGTATTCTGATGTTCAGAAAGCAAATACTGCCTCAAAAGAATTATTAATTGAATGTTTTAATACAGATGATGTGCATAAGATTGCAGAAAAAATAGTTAAAGATGGGGAAGTTCAATTAACAACTACTCAAAAACAATTGTTAATTGAGAAGAAAGAAAAGGAAATAATCGATTACATTGCAAAAAACGCGCATGATCCAAAAGCAAAAACCCCAATTCCACCACAGAGACTAATTAATGCTTTTGCTGAATTAAAGATTAAGATTAATTTAAATACTCCAAAGGAGAAAGAAATAGAAGAAATACTTGACAAATTAAAAAGAATCATGCCAATTTCTGTTGAGAAGATAATTGTTGAGGTTGAAGTTCCTGCAATGTACACAGGAAAAGCATCTGCTGTTATCTTCAAATACGAGATTTCTGAGCAAAATTGGTTATCATCAGGGGATTTATTTTGTAAAATAAGAATACCAGCTGGAATCAAGCAACAGCTTGTGTCTGATTTAAATAACATCACTCATGGTAACATTGTGATTAGAGTTGAAGGTGCACAATAATAAAAGGAATAAGAAGGTTATGATTTATGGATAAAAAAATAGTAATACCAGGGGATTTACTATCCCTTGAAAAAAAGAAGTTAGGACAAAATACATATCTTGAAAATGATAAAATTTATAGTTCTGTTATTGGATTAGTTAATGAAAACCAAGAATATGTTTCAGTAATTGCATTAAATGGCCCTTATTTACCAATTGTAGGAGATGCAATACTTGGAATTGTTAAATCAGAGATTGTTAATGGTTATTTCTTAGATTATAATTCTCCAGGAGAAATATATTTACCTAAATCAAGTTTATCAAAAGAACTAAAGATTGGATCAGTAATATTTGCAAGAATAAAAAACATCTCTGAATCTGATTCAATTGAACTTGATAATATAAATATTCTCCCTCGTGGATATATTTTTAATACATCTCCTGTTAAGGTTCCAAGATTAATAGGTAAGAATGATTCTATGCTTAATTTATTTAAACAATATACTGAATCAAGTATAGTTATTGGTAAAAATGGATGGGTGTGGTTTGTTTCAAAAAAACCACAATTACTTGAAAAGGCATTGAGTTTAGTGGTGAATAATTCTCAAAAATCAAATCTTACAAACACTATTAAAGAATACCTTGAAAAAAATACAAAATAATTATAATATTAAAAAAATAAAGAATGTGATAAAATATGAGTGAAAGAATTGACGGTAGAAAAAATGATGAACTTCGTCCAATTAAAATAAAACTAGGCGTTGTAAAATCAGCAGATGGCTCGTGCTATCTTGAATGGGGAAAAAATACTGTTGTTGCAACAGTACATGGTCCAAGACCAATATTTCCAAAACATTTAGCAGATGCAGAAAAATCAGTTATTGATTACAGATACAGGATGGCTCCCTTTTCAGTAAGTGATAGAAAATCACCAGTTCCTGCAAAAAGAGATAAAGAAATATCTTTGGTTTCTGGTAATGCTTTAGAATCTGTTATATTGATTGAAAAATTTCCAAACACAGTTATTGATATTGATGCAATGATATTATCAGCAGATGCTGGTACTAGGGTTGCTGCATTAACTGCTGCTACTCTTGCTTGTGCGGATGCAGGTCTTCCTATGAGAGGATTAGTTTCTGCAGTTTCTGCTGGTAGAGCTAATGGTAATCACATCTTGGATCTAACAAAAGAAGAAGAGGATATTGATGATGCTGTTGATACTGCAATTGCTGTTTTAATGCCTCAAAAGGAAATAGTTCTACTTCAAATGGATGGATTTATTGAAAAGGATGAATGGAAAAAAATAATAGGTATGGGAATTGCTGGAGCTGAGAAGATTTATGATCTTCAAAAGAAAGCACTTCTTGAAAAATACCCTGTTGAAGGTGATATTAATGAGTGAAACTTTAAAAATTGTAAATTCAGAAAATGTACTTGCTAAAATTAAAGAAGGAGAGAGACTTGATGGAAGAACTCTTAATGACTATAGAAATATAGAAATAAAAGTAAATAATATTAAATCAGCTGATGGATCGTCATGGGTAAAACTTGGAAACACAGAAGTTGTTTGTGGGATTAAGTTTGTAATTGGTGTCCCATACCCTGATTCTCCTGATGAGGGAAACATGAGCTTTAATCTAGAGTTAACTGGATTATCATCTCCTGAATTTAACACAGGCCCTCCACAGATTGATGCATTGGAGTATGGAAGAGTTGCTGATAGAGCAATAAGACATGCAGATGCAATTGATTTTAAAGAGCTAGCAATTGTTCCTGGAGAAAAAGTGTTTACAATGTTTATTGATTGTTATGCAATCAATGCAGATGGGAATTTAATTGATGCAACAGAGATTGCTGCTTTAGTTGCAATAATGAATGCAAAAATTCCAAAATTAGATGAAAACAATGTAATCATCTATGGTGAGTATGATAAAAAAATTAATCTAAAAACATTCCCTTTATCATTTACTTTTGAAAAGATCGAAGATAAGATTGTACTTGATGCAACAGAAATTGAAGAATACACCTCTTCAACTAGATTTTCATTAGGAGTGTATAAGAATAATATTCTTTCTTGCCATAAAAGCAAAGGAGGAATTTTTACTGCTGATGAAATTAATTATATGATTGATATTGCAACATCTAAATATGATGAATTTGCAAAGGTTATTAAAAATGCAATAAAGGAATAGAATTGGAGTTTAAAGAAAGTGATAGTTTATGACTACAAAAAAAGTAAAAGTTACTGGAAAACACGGAGTTAGAGCTGGGGTTGGGATTAGAAAAAAATACCTTCTTGCAACAGAAACTGATGTATCTAAGTATGTTTGTCCAAGGTGTGGATTTACTGGTAAGATATCAAGAACAGCTAAAGGAATCTTCAAATGCTCAAAATGTAAAACAATGATATCTGGTGGGGCCTATAGGCTGAAAACAAATTAAATATACTATAATTACAAGGGTGAAAATAAATGTATTCCTGTGCAAGATGTAAAGAAAATTATGATGAACTTCCTGAAAACAATAAATGTAGATCCTGTGGATCAAGGATATTCTATAAAAAAAGAGAACCAATAATGAAAAAGGTAAAGGCCTATTAGGTAGTTAAAGATGTTTGTAACAGTATCAAGAAAAGCAGACAATTTTATTAAGAAGTTTGCAAAATATTTATCTCTTTTCCTAATCGATGTTAAATATATTCCACGAGGCAAAACCCCTCTTGATAAGATGTTTAAAACTGCTATATTTCTTGGACACTCTTACTTTCTAATCTCCCACTCCCTCACAAAAGATCAAGTTTCATTAATGGTATACAAGGCAGATTATAAAAAAAAATCGTATTTCCCAGATAAGGAGATTGTTTTTAAGGTATTGGATATGAATGCAATCCTTTCTAAGAAAGCACACAATGAATTAAATACAGAAAATATTTTTACAGATGAAAATAAATTATTTTATTTTTTATCTAGTAAAAAGAAAGGAAACTATGGCGTTTTTTGTGATGATGAGAAAGGAAAAAAATATTCATTTAAATTAAACAATACTGATCTTGGTTTCTTTCTTGTTCACATAGATACAAAAAAATTTAAAGAGTTGAAAATAGTTTGATTGAAAAAATCATGTCTTGCATTTTGGAAATTGAAACTACTGATCCAAAAAACCTAAAGAAATTACTGGATCTTGAATTTAAAAGAAAAAAATATAACAGATCAGAATCAAAAGTAACAATTACAAAGAAAACAATAAAAGTGGATATCTTTGCAAGAGATATAATTGCATTCAAAGCAACAGTAAACAACTATATTACTATTTTAGAATTGATTAAAAAAATTTATGAGGTGGATTTATGAACAATAAAACAAAAGATACAAAAAACAATTCAGGAGCAATAAATGCATATAGACAACAACTAATGTATATTACAAATCAAAAACAACAGATGCAATTCCAATCAAATATACTTGATTCTACAATTAAAGAACTTGAAACAACTTCAGAAAAAAAAGTTTATAAAGGGTTAGGTAACATTTTTATATCAAAGAACGTGGAAGATGTATTAAAAGAAACAAAAGAAACAAAAGAAACAATTGGATTAAGAATTAAGAATCTTGAAAAACAAGAAACTGAACTTGTAAAAAAATTAAATGAGATTACACGAAAAGAAGATAAGGATAATAAAGACGAAGTAGATGAAAATGTAGAGGGGATTGCTTAAATCTTTTAAATAAGATTATTTTAAATAAATAATTTTATTCCCATCTTTTATTTTCTTTTTCTTTGATTTCTTAATTAAATAATGTATTGTTGATTTTGGGATCCCTAACTTATCAGCGAGATCTCTATATGAAAAATCCTTGTGCATTTCAACTATTTTTTGCATCTTGTCGATTGGAATATCAATCGGTCTTCCCTGTTCAGTCTTAATATAAAAATTAATTCCTTTACTTTTAATTAATTTTTTTGTTCCTTCGGATATTCTATCCTTTGTGGATTTGGATACTGTGATTGTCTTTATCTTTTTGCAAGATAACAATATCTTTTGCATATCTTTTTTAGAAATTGCAATTGTTAAATGTAATTCATCACAATCTTTGTTAATTGCTTTTATTTTATTTATTGAGTTTAAACATTCTTTCATATCTTTCTTCACACCTTTATTTTTGTCCAAGAAATATATCTACTTTATTTATACTTATTATCTAATTACAATATATTTATAAACTATATTGTTTTCTATGTTGTTATATGTAATAAATATGATTAAACTATGGATGCTACATTTCTTTCATTTTTAATTTACTTTTCTATCATGGTTTTGTCTGCAACCATTATGGCTTATATATTTAATAGATTACATCAACCATCTATTCTTGCATTTATCTTAACAGGTGTTTTGGTTGGCCCAATAGTACTTGGAGTTGTACCAAACACTATTGAAATAGAAATGTTATCTAAAATAGGTATTGCTTTTCTTTTATTTTCTGTTGGTCTTGGAACTGATCTGAATAAGATAAAGCAATTAAATATAACTGTTTTTTTATTACCAATAATTAATATAATTCTTACTTTTGTATTCTTATTCTTATTAAAGAGTTTGCTTGGGTTAACTTTTATTCAATCATTGTATCTTGCTTTTATAATTTCATTTTCATCAACTATGCTTGTTGCAAAAACATTTATTGATAAGTTCGAGATGGGTACATTAAATGCACAGATAGCAATTGGAATTCTTCTGGTTGAAGATTTAATTGCAATACTTGCTATCCCAATTCTTGGAGGTATCCAGAATATTTCTTTGACTTTAGTTGGAATAATTAGTGCAAAGGTACTATTATTAATTGCTTGTGCATATTTATTGAATAAATTTGTGTATCCAAAATTAATAAAACACACAATTAAATCAGCACAAAGTTTTTTTCTTCTTACAATCGCTAGTTGTTTTTTATTTGTCTTACTTTCTCAACTTCTTAATTTTGATATTGCAGTTGGTGCATTTATTGGGGGGCTTGCGATATCTATATTCCCATACAATCTTGAAATTTCCAACAACATATCTGGAATAAGAAGTTTATTATCAATGATATTCTTTGTATCTCTTGGTATGCAATTAACTTTTAGTTTCCATAGTGAAGGATACTTATTATTGATTGTATTATTTTTGTGCGTATATCTATTAAAACCAATTCTTCATTTTTTACTTCTGGTTCTCTCTGGTTTTGGAGCAAGGATTTCTGCAACCTGTTCATTGTATCTTGCACAAGTCTCTGAGTTTTCTTTAATTCTTGCAATGCAAGGTCTGTTTTTAAGTCATATAACAAGTAATCAATACTCTGCAATCGTAATTGTTACCTCTGTTTCAATGTTATTAACCCCATACCTCACAGAATATCATGAATCTATATATAGATTTATAGAGCCTCTCTTTAATTATTTTAAAAGAAATAAATATTATTCAAGAAAAGTAGATAAACTACATAATCTTCCAAACAAACTTATTGGGCACATTATACTTGTTGGATCAGACGTTGTTGGAGACGCGATTCAAAAAGTTCTTTCAAGAGATTATCACATACCTATAATTATTGTTGATCAAAATCCAGATAAGATAGCCCCACTCATTAAAAGAAAAATAAATTGTGTGTGTGGGGATATCATGAATGAAGAAATAATTCATTCTATTTCTGTTGATAATGCAAAGTTAGTTGTGTGTACAATTCCACGGTTTGATATTACCATGAGATTATTAAAAAGAGTAAAATTAATTAATCCAAAGATTGAATTTTATTCATTAGCAAATACGAATGATCAAGCTCTAAAATTATATGAACAAGGAGCAGATCTTGTGATCTTACCTACAACTTTAGAATCTAACTTTTTAATTGAAAAAATAGATATTTTTAACACATCAGGGAAAACCTCTTATATGAAAGGAGCAGTAATTGATTATCTTAAAAGAGACAAAGAACTTTCAAAAAAATAAAAATAAAATACTCCAAATCTAATCTATTTTTAAATATATCAATTTACAATTTAATATAGATTATAAAAAAGATGTTATGGATTATATTGGATTAACTAAAAAGGAAGCAAAAGATAGGCTTGACAAATTTGGACCTAATGAGATTGTTGATGTTAATAAAACAAACTGGATTAAGATTCTCATAAGGCAGATCAAGAATAATTTTATTATTTATTTGCTTATTTGTGCGTCTGTTCTCTCATTTATTGTTGGAAAGACTATTACTGGGTATGTTATTCTTGGAGTTGTTTTTCTTGTTATTTGTGTTGGTTTCATTCAAGAGTACAAAGCAGAAAAAGCAGTCTCTGCTCTTAAAAAAATGATTGTGCCTATTGCATTAGTTTATAGAGATGGAAAAGAACAAGAAATTCTTTCATCAGAAATTGTTCCAGGAGATAAGCTTATCCTAAGAACTGGTGAAAGAGTTCCCGCTGATTGTGTAATCTTATTTGAACAGAATGTTTTAGTTAATGAATCTATCCTTACTGGTGAAGCAAAAGAAGTTAAGAAAGCCATTCCAACTTCAGATGTGTATGAACATGAAAATAAACTATATATGGGTTCTTTTATTGTTAATGGCAAATGCATTGTAAAAGTAATGCATACAGGAATGAACACAAAGTTTGGGAAGATTGCAAGTTTAATCTCTAAAACTGAAAAAGACCTTCCATTACAAAGAAAAATAAATTTCATAACAAAAGTTCTTGCATATATTGGAATCACTCTTGCAATTCTAACAGGTGTTTTGGTTTTACTAAAAAATCCAATGATAACAAAGAATATTGTTATTGATGTAATTATTCTTGTTATTGCTATTTCTGTTTCTGCATTCCCTGAAGGCTTACCTGTTGTTTTAATTACAACTCTTTCTTCAGGAGTTTATAGGATGGCAAAGAAGAATGCAATTGTTCATAGAATGTCAATTATAGAAACACTTGGTGAAACAACTGTGATTTGCTCTGATAAGACTGGAACAATCACAAAAGGAGAAATGACAGTAAGAAAGATATATGCAAATTCAAAAGAATATGATGTAACAGGTATTGGTTTTGAAAAAGAAGGAGAAATCACATACAATGGAGACAAAGTCAATATAACAAAGGATGAAACATTGTCTATGTTATTAAAAACATCTGTTCTTTGTAATGACTCTGTTATTACAGATATTATTGATGATCAAAACTACAAGATATCAGGAACCCCAACAGAAGCTGCTCTTCTTGTTTTAGCAACAAAAGGAGGAGTCTTTAAAGAAGATTATAATGTTGTTAGAGAAAATGAAATTCCTTTTACTTCTGAAAGAAAGAAAATGAGTGTGCTTTTACTTGATGGTAAAAAAAGAATTGTTTACGTAAAAGGTGCACTTGAGTATATTCTAACTAATTGTACACACATGAATAAAGATAATAAAGTTCAAAAGATGACTAAGAAAGATATAGAAGATATAATTGAAATTAGTCAAAAATATTCAAAGAAAGCACTAAGAACTCTTGCTCTTGCCTATAAGATCTATGATAAGGACATGGAATCAGATCTTGTGTTTATTGGATTAGTGGGAATGGAAGACCCTCCACGAGAAGAAGTTAAAGAAACAATTGAACTTTGTAAGTCTGCAGGAATTAAAGTTAAAATGATCACAGGGGATCACAAAGAAACAGCAATTGCAATCGCAAAAGAGATAGGAATAGCTAATGGAGAAGTTATTGAAGGGCATGAGATTGATAAACTTACAGATGATGAACTATTTAAAATTATAAATAATATTGTTATCTTCGCAAGAGTGAGACCTGAACACAAACTAAGAATTGTAAAAGCATTAAAAGCACATGGAGAAATTGTAACAATGACAGGAGATGGAGTAAATGATGCTCCCGCACTAAAAGAAGCACAGGTTGGGGTTGCAATGGGTAAGTCAGGAACTGATGTTTCAAGGTCTGTTGCGGATTTGACATTAAAGGATGATAATTTTTCAACAATCGTAACTGCAATTAAAGAGGGTAGGACTATATTTTCTAATCTTAGGAAGTTTATTACTTATGAATTATCCTGTAATTTTGCACAATTGTTTGTAATTATATTTGGGGTTATTTTTGCAAATGAGCTTGGATGGGTAATCCCAATCCTTCTTCCTTTACAGATATTGTTTATGAATATTGTAACTGATGATATTCCAGCTATTGCTCTTGGGTTTAATCCTTATTCAAAAGATATAATGGATGAAAAGCCAAAGAAAAAACCAATCTTAACAAGAAATTTAATATACTTGTTTGTGTTTTCTGGTTTGTTTATTGCTGGATTCACACTTGGAGTATACTATGTTGTTTTCAATGTTTATTCTTTAAGTTCAGCTCATGCAACTACATCTGCATTATTAACATTAATACTTCTTGAAGTCTTTGGTGCATTTGTGTATAGATCTTTTAGAAAGGGTGTGTTTACAAGATCTCTTCTAACAAACAAGTATTTGTTTATTGCATCTGTTGTATCTATTCTTGCAACAATTGCTATAATTTATACTCCACTCAATCAGATATTTGGAACTGTCCCTCTTCATTTATGGGAATGGGGAATTGCAATAGGTCTTGGTTTATTATTTATCCTGATATTTGATATTTTGAAGGTAATCAACAGTAGGTATAGGTTTTGGTCAATTGAATGATAATTCCCTTTTTATCTTTTTTCCCATTTATAATTTATTTCACGGCTTAACTAGAAAGATATATATATCTATTGGTAAAGAAAATATTTATAATTAATTAAATAAGAGGAAAATACAATGAAAAAGAAATTAAATTTTAAAGATAAACCATCATTAATTAATTGGATTGTAAATCATCCAAAAACAATCGGTGCTGTTGCTGGAGCAGGTCTTTCGCTTCTTGTTGCAGGAAAGCAATTGTCTGCTCAAGAGCTTGTTGGAATAAGGGATTTATCAATTACTCCTCTTATGGAACCAACAGGACACTCTATTCATACAAACACCTTCTTTTTACAAAACCTTGATGATAAATCACAAGATTTTTTACAGCAATCACTTGAATACAGATATGGTGGAGAGTTTACTGGAAAGAAGCTTGCTGGAAACTATAATGTAGGTGTTGAAGTAGGATCAAATAATTTTATGATAAATAAAAAATTAGTTACAGATAAACTTTATGAGTAAGTTCATTTAGTATTAGGGTTATCAAAGATATTTAATACTCCGTTAACTATTAATTTAGGATATTCTCAAAAACTTGGAAACTATTATTTTGATGGAATGCAATTAACTGGAAACGTAAAAGCAGGCAAATCAGGAACTGGTGGAGTAATGAACATTAAGGGTGGAAAAATAACATCCTATGAAGGAATACAAGAAGTGTCCTTTGGGAATAGGTTTACTGGTGCATTAAGATTCTATAATGATGCAAGAAATCAAGGTATGAAAGATGCATATTACAATGTGTATGGAATTGTAGATATGAGCACAAAGGAATATGTTTTTGTTCCATACCTTTCAGCAGCAGCAACTAAAGAAAATTTCAAGAAAGGATTAATTGATTATAATTTAGGAATCTTCTTTAAACCATTAACTGGAAAAAAACAAGGACGGTTCTATGCATATGCTGAAGTTGGAGTTAACAAAGGTGGAAAATGGAGTTTCTTTACAAGATTAAACTACGTTATTAAAAATTCAACTCCAAAAGCATCAAAAGAAGCACTATTAAAAGATGCATATGAAAAAGAGATTAAAACAAAAGAAAAAGCAATTAAAGAAAAACAATTAGCTCAGAAGAAAGCAGTTGAAAGAAAAAGTATATTTAAACCAAGAAACAATTTAAGGCCAAGAGCAAGATAAGTCTTATACTTATCTTCTTAACCTTTTTTTCTTTTCTTTAACTCTTATTTTTAAACCTTTTGGGGTTTAATTTATTTTGATTGTTTATGCAGATATTAATTTGTGGATTCTCTGGTTCTGGTAAAAGCTATCTTGCTGAAAACCTAGGCAAAAGGCTTAAAGGATATAAGGTTGTTCATTCTTCAGCAATCTTTAAACAACTTCAAGCTAATCAAAAAATAGATTCATCCAAAACAAACATGAATAAAGGATGGTATGAGTTCTCTAATTTTACAGAAAAAAGAAAAAAAGACCAATCTCTTGACACTAGACTTGATAATTATCTTCTAAAGCTTCTAAAAAAAGAAAAAGATATAATTATAGATTCATGGACTCTTCCATACCTAACAAAAAAAGGAATAAGAATTTGGCTTATAGCAGGAAAGGAAGAAAGAGCAAAAAGACTTGCTTTAAGGGATAAGATCTCCTATAAAGAAGCAATTGATATTGTTAAAGAAAAGGATGCTTTTTCTATAAAACAATATAAGAAGCTTTATGGATTTAAGTTTGGAAGCAACCTAAGAACAACCTTTGATTACAGAATAAACACAAACAAGCTAACAATCCCTGGTGTTTGTGACAAGGCTTATAGGTTAGTCATAAAAAATCCAATTTCAAAACCAAGAGCAAGATGAAAAGAGAATTATTCTCTTCTTCTTTCTAGTTCTTTTACTATTTCTTCACTTGATTTTGGTTTCCCTAAAAAACAATCTTTGTGAGTACTTGGTCCATGAAAATCAGACCCAGAAGTTTCAACTAGATCTTGTTTCTTGCACACAACTCTAATCCTCTCAATTAGATCGTGGCTCTCTTCCTTTAAGTTATCAGGAATTGAACCTCTTGTCTCAATACCAGCAAGTCCATACTTTGTAAGTTTTATGATATAATTCTCAATATTATCTTTTTGTTCAGTTCTTAATAACCATGGATGAGGAAGAACTGAAACCCCACCTGCAATTCTTATTGTTTCAATAACTTTTTTTGCTCTTGTTGGTTCTGTCTCTAATCTTACTTTAACTTTATTAAGATATTTATCAAAAACATCTTGTATGCTTCTTCCATATCCTTTTTCAACCATTATCATTGCTATATGTGGAATCATTGTTTGGTGATAGCTCCTTTCTTTTGCATAATCACTAACCTCTTGAAAATCAATATCAATATTTAAATCAATTAACCCATCAATCTTTCTCTTTAAATGCTCTTGTTTCTTTTTCTGATTATCTTCAAGCAATGCATTTAGTTCAGGGGATTTTATATCAATAAAATAGCCAAGTATCTCTGGGCCATATGCTTGAATCTCAACTCCAGTAATTAGTTCTAATCCAATTTGACTAGCATACTTAATACCTTCTGGTAATCCAAATATAGAATCATGATCTGTTATCGAGATTCCTGCTAATCCCTCTTTTTTTGCAAGATCTAAAAGTTCCTTTGGAGAACACACTCCATCAGAATAAGTTGAATGAGTGTGCAAATCATAATACTTCATTATTAGTTCCTTCTATAACTATTTATTGCATTGTTTTTGTAGCAAGCTTAATATCTTCGCCAGTAACTGTTTTTCTTTTAGCATGAAGAGCAAGCTCAATTGCTTGTTTTGAAATATCCTGTGCAACTTCTCCTAATATTTTTGATAATTCTTCTGCAGCATCCTCAGAAACTCTTTCAGCACCTGCTTTTCTAATAAGTCTGTCAACAGCAGCAATTGGTAATTCACTCATAGATCTCCCTCCGATTTTAAAATTAGCTTTATATATATCTTTTTTGCAAGAAATCCTTTTAAACTATTCTATTTGACTAAATAGAGGATTTTTAACGATTTTTTTAATTTACTCAAAAATGTTAATAAATATATATATTTCTATATATAACTTATATAGTTTAATTAACAACAATTGGTTAACAACTAAGTTTAATTAAAAAAAGAAAGTGATTAAATGGTACTTCAAGATTCTATTCTTTTACAAATTAGTCAGAAACAAACAAATTATAATGATATTTTACTTAGAATGACACCAAATTATAAATCAAGTGATTCTGCAAAAGCTGCCCTTTCTCGTGCTCTTAAAAATTTAATTTCATTTGGGGAAATTGAAAAAAAAGATGATTTTTATATATTAACAGAAAAAGGAAGACACACAGTTGATTCAAAATTAAAAAATAAAATATTAATAATTATTAATGAGTTGTTATCTAAATCTAAGAAAACAAATTCTCTCCAATATATTGATGATATTATAAAAAACATACATGTTTTCATTGAAAAATCAAAAACAGATCCATCATTGATTAAGATTGCAAAAACCAGTTCGACCTTTTATATATCTGATCTTGATTATCTAAAAGAAGATATTGAAAAGAAAGTAACCCATTACAATCATCTCCTAGAAATACTTGAAAAACAAGTAAGTATATTAAAGGAAGAAAATTTTGAGGATTTTTATTCAATTAATCTTGATGAAAATGCCTTTGCACATGTTGTAAACTTTTGTAAACTAACAAATCTAGCTGATATAACAATTGATTGTGATAAGGACAGTCCAGAAACTATTCTTCTATTTGTTAAAAATAATAAATTTATTAGAAAATCAGATTATATTTTTTCAATTCCTTTGACTAACGTCTTTGAATTAAAAAAAATATTATTATCTAATTTTGAAAACACAATTCAAGCAAAATTTAAAATCTATTTAAATGATATTCTAATTAAAACAAGCTTTGGAAAGCTCTATTTCTTTGGACCATTTAATCTAATATCTAAAATAAAGGAAGAAATTAAAAAAAGTGAAAACATAGCAAAGCCCACTAAAAAAACAAAAAAAAAGAGAGGTAGTTCATAATGTTTATTAAGTATTTAGGGCATTCTTGTTTTGCAATTAATGATAATGGAGTAAATTTATTACTTGACCCTTTTATTTCTGGGAATTCTTTGTCGTTAATTACTCCTTTTGATTTGTCTCCCGAGCTAATTCTTGTTTCTCATGATCACGGTGATCATCTTGGAGATACTATTGCAATAGCAAAGAAAAGTAATTGTGCTGTTCTTTGCGTATTTGATCTCGCAGGAGAGTTGTCAAAGCAAGGAGCATCTGTGATTGCAGGAAATTTAGGTGGAACAATAGATTATAAGCACATAAAAATTACATATGTAAAGGCAGAGCATACTTCTAAATTAGGAACCCCTGTTGGATTTGTAATTAGATTCTCAAATCACGTTCTTTATTTTGCAGGAGACACTAATATCTTTTCTGATATGAATTTAATTAAAGAATTATATAATCCAGATATTGTTATCCTTCCAATAGATGGATATTATAATATGGGACCTTTTGAAGCAAGTCATGCAACAAGGCTACTTGATCCAAAAATAGTTATTCCAATGCACTATGGTACCTTTCCTTTACTTAAGGGCACTCCCGAGCAATTTATTCATGAACTTAAGAAACAAAACCTTGAGACTAGAGTTATAGTCTTTAAAATAAATGAAGAAAAAGAAATTTAAGGGGGGGATAATTATGAAATCAATAACTCCTGTAATTAATGTTCCAACCAAGGAACAAGAAAATATTTTGCAACAAACATTTATCAAAAATTATTCATTTGCAAGAAATGTATTTGCAATTCTCCCAAGCGAGCTGTCTTTTGAAGACAAGTTAAAATCTATAACTGAAAATTTATCATTTAGAAAAAGTAATTCTCTTCAATTTTCTCAATTCCAGCAAAAAGGGTATGCTGTTGAAATGAGTAAATATAAAAAAGATGAAGAATCTCCAATGCAGTATGAAATACAGAACAAAAAAGGAGAAAGAATTGCTGTATTTAATTTCTTTCTTGTATCTGACAAAGGAAAATTATCAGTAAGAGTTAATAATCACAAAGGGCTTTCTGGAAAGAATTATCTGCTCCAACTTAATATGTTAAATAAAAAGATTGATGTGGATTGGAGAATACTTTTACTTAAAACCATAAAGCATTATTTTGATAAACGTAATATCCCAACTATTGCTGAAATGCCGAGAAGGTTTACATCAACACCAGAGGAATATCTAAGGTATAGTAAATATTATTTCAATACTGCAATAAATGCAGGTATCCCTGTTCAAAATATTGATTTTAGGTATGTTCTGGATAATAATTTAAAGAATCTATTTATTGCAAAGAAAAATATAATCCATGAAACAAATTTGAAGCTTGAGGAAAAAGAAAAAAAACTAAAAAGAGCAAAACATAATGAACCTAAAAAAGTAAGTGCTTATCTAAAGCATAGGATCTAATTAAAAGGGTTTGGTGGGATTTGAACCCACGACCTATTGGTCCGAAGCCAATTGCACTATCCAGACTATGCTACAAACCCAATATAGCTATTTTAATATAAAAAACTTAAGCTTTTTAATAGGATTGTTTCCTATATATATAATAGATTTATTGTATTTTATAATCTATCTATTTGAGATATTTTGATTATATTTGAATTTAAAACTAGAGGTGTATCATCATGGAATCGTGTACCAGTTGTAATAAAGAGGTAAGGGAAGAGTATACAATATTTAAATGCCCTGCCTGTGGTAAAGCAAAAATAATAAGATGTGATAGATGTAAATCTATTTCTAAGTTATATAAGTGTCCAGAATGTGGTTTTGTTGGGCCTTAGATAAAGATGTTGTTCAAATTAATATTTCTATGGGGTTGTTTAGAATATGGGTTATATAATGTCTGTATATAAGATTTATCCAGAAGAACTAGAAGACATAAATAAGATTGTTGAATCATTAAATAAAGAGTTTCCTAGTCCATTCAGGGTTCAAACAAATGATATAAGAGTTGAACCAATTGCCTTTGGTTTAAGTTTGATTAGAGTGGGTGTTATTTTTCCTGACAAAATAGATGGATTACTTGATAAACTTGAAGGTTTACTAAAAGATATACCTGGTGTACGAGAACTTGAGATCGAAGCATCCACATTAATATCATAACTTCTTTCTATTAAAAACGTTTTTAAATCCTTTTGATATATTTATAATATCTAAAAGGGTTAATTAACATGATTAGATCAAATAAAGCACAAGGATCAATAGAGATACTTATTGGTATATTCTTTATAATTTTCTTCATATATATATTTAACATACTTGCATCAAACACTGTTGAGACCCTCGAAATCAACAAAATTAAAGAACAAGAACAAGAAATCGTATTATCTCTTTCTGATTTTCTATATTTTGGTGTTGGTGTGCTTAATAATGGGTATAATATTGTTGATTACAATGCAACTTATAAGATACCACTTATTACAATTCCTTCTCAAAAACCAACCTGTGTGGTGACTATTGATAAATTTGACATAAGTATTGTAACCGAATACAATAATAAAAATATTAGTTATTCAATTGCAAATGTACTTCCACAAGGTAGTTATGACATAAGTTCTCCAATAACCAAAACATGTGGAAGTGAGCTCTCTTGTGTGATTGTTGGAAATAAATTAGGGTGTACTTGATGAATTTAAGATTAAAAAACAAAAAAGGACAAGTAATGGTTCTTGATGTTGTATTTGCAATAATCTTAATTATACTTATATTCTTTTTATTATTTCGCTGGACAGAAATTAAAACCTATCAAAGTATAGACGATAGACAAAAAACAGAATTAAATTACATAAGCAAAACAGCATTTATATCATTAACTGAAAATCATTCAATTAATTGTTATGCATTTGATAATGATAATTATTATTTGATTTCATCTTGTTTTGGAGAAGATTCTGTTATTTCTAAGAATAATCTTGGAATTCCTATTAATTATAAATGTAATTTTGCAATAGATGGGTTTTCAATCACAACAAACGATTGTAATGATGCATTTGTTCCATCAACCACTAGTAATTATTTTAGTATTGATTTTAATGTAACAACAAATACAAATAGACAATTAAACAAAATTTCTTATCTTGCAAATATTCTTGATAAATCAAGTACCTTAGATGAACACGAAGCTACTTTGGTGATTTGGAAATGAAAAAAGGATTTATTTTAACAATAACAACACTATATTATGTTGCTCTATTTATCCTTTTTCTTTCTCTTATTGTATTTTTATCTTTTAAAACTGCGCACTTCAGTTCTGTTAATATAGAAAATCAAGTTAATAACTCAAAATTTGTGAATGGGGATGCATCTATTAATCCAATTACTTCTGAATATTGGTGCCCTAATTACATGTCCAATTATGATGCAAATATTGATCTAGAATCTCAGACACCTATTAATTATAAAAAATATTGTGTGATATATAATGGAAAAAGGATTGTTTAATTCATTGTTTATATTAATTATGCTTGTGATGTTTGTTCCAAGCATTTCTTTATTACCAAAAACACAAAATATAATGGATACAAAGTATCAAATTGAAGAAGTTGCTTTTACTTCTGATTCTGTTATTGCTGATGCTTTGTCTGATCAAACTTACTTAAATACTTGTTCATTAGCTGGTCAAATAGATTATGACCTAAAGATTATAAGTTATCTAACTAATTTTGAAAATAAAAGACAAGACTATTCAACAATATGGTGTTCATATTCAAATCTTAGCGCTGATCTTTCTGTAAACAACTATTCTGGTTCAATTGATATTACTTGTTCTTCTTCAAACGAGATTACTTCTGTAAGTATAACTAAGGTTTTATATTTTGATAAAAAAATAAATGCAACAATGGGTGCAACCTGTGATATCCAAGTAATTGATAATCTTAATGGCGGTGTTGACCAGGTTAATCTAAGTAAATGAATTATAAAGTATAATAATATCTATTTTCTTTCTTTTGTTCCTGATCTTTTTGGGAACCAGGTTTATTTGCTCTTGGTCTTTTTGTATCTGGATCTTTTCTAAAGGTAATATCTTGTTCGCATAAAAATTTATTAAAAGAGTTTTCAATTGTGTCTATTTGATTTGCTGTGCCTTGTTGTCCAGGAATTCCTTCAAATAACAAGACTCTATCAGATATATAATCCACAAAAAGTAGATCGTGATCAACAACAAATGCACTTCTTCCTGTTTTGTTAATTACTCTTTTGATTACACTTGCAATCACTAATCTTTGTTCAATATCTAAAAAAGCACTTGGTTCATCAATTAAATAAATATCACAAATTTTTGATAACGTGTTTGCGATTGCGACCTTTTGAAGCTCACCACCAGATAGTTCACTAATCTTTTGTTCCATTATTGGTTCAAGTTCAAGTTGGTTTTTTATTTCTGAGGTAAAGATATCATTATCTATGTTTTTATCCATGAAAAGCTCAAAAACTTGTGTGTTATTATCAAAGTTTATGTATTGTGGTTTGTATGCTACTTTTAATTTATTATCTATTTTTGTATTTTCTGGGTCTATTTCTCCAGCAATAAGTTTAATGAAAGTTGTTTTTCCAATCGCATTTGCTCCAAGAATCCCAATTATTTCAGAGGTTTTTATATTTCCTGCTTTTACTTCTAGATTAAAATCTCCTAGGCTTTTTTTAAGCTCAGGGTAAGTAAATAATGTTTCTCTTTTAATTATTGTTCCTTCTTTTAATGATCTAAATTCAATTTCATGATCTCTGATTCTTATATTTTCTTCTTTTAGGAATCCACCTAAAAATTCATTTATTCCTTTTTTTGTTGTTTTTTTATTAGAAGAGATACCATACCCTCCTTTTGTTCCAAACATAACTTGAACAAAATCAGATGTGTAATCAAGTATTGCTAAATCATGTTCAATTAACATGATTGAGTTTTCTGGATTAATCTTTTCATGAAGCAATCTTGCAATCTTAAATCTTTGCTTAATATCGAGAAAGGTTGTAAATTCATCTAAAAGATAGATGCTTGCTTTCTTTAAAAGAGTTGCTGCAATAGATACTTTTTGAAGTTCTCCCCCTGATATTTCTTTTGGTCTTTTTTTAAGTATGTCTTGCAAATCAAGTTCTTTAATAACTTTATTTAATTCCTCTTTTCCTGGTGAGATTGATTCAAGCAATTCAATAATCTCTTTATCAAAGTATTTTGGAATGTCTTCTACCTTTTGTATTTTATAAGCAATCGTAACTTCTTTATTTTTTAAATCTTGAAAATGTTTTTGAATAGCTTTCCCTCTATAGTATTCAATTACTTTATCTATATCTCCTGGTTGATTATAATTTCCAAGGTTTGGAATTAATGCTCCTGATAATATATTGATTGCTGTTGATTTCCCAGATCCATTTCTTCCAATTATTCCTGTAATGTATCCTTTCTCAGTAAACGGTAATGAATATAACCTAAATGAATTTTTCCCAAATTGTTGGATAGGCTCTCCCATCTTTACTCCTATATTAATAATCTTAATTGCTTTTGTTGGGCATTTGTTTGGGCAAATTCCACATCCAGTGCAAAGGTTTTCATTGATGATTGGTACCTTATATGTTTTTTCATCAATAACTATTGCATCTTCTCCCATTCTAACAGGAGGACAAGATCTATAACAAAGAAAATTACAATTTTTTGGTTGGCATTTATCTTTGTCAATGATTGCAATTCGTGTGTATTCTGTCATATATAACCATTAAATATTATTCCTTTTTTTTAACTATTCTCTTTTTTACTAGTTTTTCTTCATTTGTTTCTGCATCCTCTTCCTTTGTTTTTATATTTATCTTGCACCCAAGATGCTTTAACTCCTCATCCTCAAACCCAAAATGGTTTTGCAGATCTTGATTGAATTTGTTTGTTCTTGCAATGATTAAAAGAAATGGTAAGTAATCTCTTCTTATAATGTGTTTAGATGCATATACCTTATCTCTAATCTTTTCAACAATTGAATCAGTTAGTATTCTCTCCTTCTTATTTCCAGAAAGTGTTTTTAACAAGGTTGGGAAAACAAATGGAGAGAAAGCTGAATAATCCTCTTTTTCTTTCTTTGAATAAGCAACTCCAATTGTCAAGTAATCAAGAACATATTTAAGTAAGATCCATCTACTTCCTCTAATTCTTCCTTGATATAAATCAGCCTTACTTAATGCTTCCAGACCAGATGCTAGATTATTTGGGGTTTTAAACTTTCGTGGAATATTTTCCTCAAGCCATGAAAACAATAAGCTCCAATCTATGTTAGAATTATCTATTGAATTTTTTGTTTCATAAAAATCCTTTGGATAAAAGATATATCCAAGGGTTTTAAACACATCCTCTTCTTTTTTTCTATCTCCAAGTGATTCAACATCCTCTAAATTTATTCTTCCTGATAATGAAAGAGTCCAAAGATCTTCTAATAAGGCTCTGATATCATTTTTTGTATTCTCAACTAACTTTTTTAATGAAACAAGATCATAGTCTATCTTTTCTTTTTCACAAATATCAGTTGCATATTTTAATATTGAAATTTTGTTTGGTAAATCAAATTTAATCTTTGTGCTTTTTTCAAAAACAGGTCTAAGTTTCTTATTCTCATAAGCATCATTTGCAATCAATATGATTGGTTGTTTTGGCTTATCAATTATTTTAAGTATCTCTGTAAAAAATCCAGAATCTTCACTTCCCTTTTTGTCTTCAATTGCGTCAACCTCATCAATTAGGATAAGCCTTTTTTTTCCAAACAAGGTAGTAGAGGTAGTTGCTATATTTAAAAGAGTGGTTATTGCTTCTTTTCCTCGTATGTCTGATGCATCTGTGTGATAAAGTACCCAACCCATATCTTTTGCTAATAGTTTTGCACAAAGAGTCTTTCCTATCCCTGTATCTCCGTATATAAATAAGGGTGTTTTTGGATCTTTTGCCCAATACTTAATTTCTGTTATACTCTTCTTATTTCCTATTATTTCATCTAGGTTTTTTGGAGTATATCTATCAATAAATTTTTGCATATATATACTATCTGTGCAAAAGGATTTAAAGTTTCTTATTCTTCAAAAATCAATAGATATTTATTGTTTATCTATGGTTATTTGTTATGAAGAAGAATAAATTATTAAATAGGAAAAATTGGCGTAGATGTTAATGCTTTTGTTAAATTAACTGAAAAGAAAAGGTGAAAGAATTTATAAATCAATTGTTTTATATATTATTTTAGTTTGAAGTTATAGGTGAAAAATAATGATTACAATTAAGAATACAAACATATTTAAAAAAAGTTTAGAAGCAATATCTGGAAATATCCAAGAAGCAAACATAAGATTTAAAGATGATGGAATATACATTAAAGCAATTGATAAAACACAAATTCTTTTAGTTGATTTTTCTATGCCTAAATCTTGTTTTAAATCATACGTTGTTGATCCAAGTCTTGTTGGGATAAACTTAACAGAATTTAATAACATGGTATCTCGTTCTTTTGAAAAGGATAAGATAAAATTAGAAATTAAAGAAAATTTTCTTGATATTTATCTTCTTGGCTCAATCCAAAGAAGATTTAATTTACAGTTTATTGATTTAGCTGATGAAGAAATAAAAATTCCTGAGATTAAATTTGATGCACAGGTTAAAATGAATGCATATTTATTTAAGGAGATTCTAAAAGATGCAAGCATTGTTTCTTCAACAATCATCTTCAAGGTTGTTGATGGTAATTTCTTTGTTGAGTCGGAGGGAGATAAAGGTAAGATACAAACAGAGGTTTGTAAGGCTCAAATGAAATCAAAGAAACAAATTACTGTTAAGTTTTCATTATCATTTTTAAAAAACATAACTAAGACAATTGATAATGATGTTGAGCTTCTTTTAAAGTTTTCTGAGGATGCGCCTCTTTATTTAGAATACAATTTAGATAAGGATATTAAATTAAATTATTATTTGTCAAGTATGTTGTTATAAGAAAAGAAGGTATTCATCTATATCCATTTACTTTCTTTAATAGTTCTTTCTTTTCTTTAGAATCTTTGAATGCAACATCAATAACTTCCCAGATATTTTTAACTGGGATTATTTCTATTCTTTTTTTATCATCATCAGAGAGAACAACATCATCTTTGTTTGCAAATGGAATAATTACTTGTTTGATTTTTGAGGTTATTGCTGCTCCTATTTTCCCAGTAACTCCTCCAACAGGAAGAACCTCTCCTCTTATGGATAAAGATCCAGTCATTGCAATCTCTTGCTTAATTGGAACATTTTCGAGTACAGAAATTACTGCGCTTGCAATTGATATGGATGCAGAATCTCCTTCTACATCATAAGTTTGAAGGAATTGTATGTGTATATCATAGTTTGGAATATCCTTTCCTGTTAACTTCTTAAAAATTGCAGAAACATTTGAAACTGATTCTTTTGCAATCACTCCTAATTTACCTGTTGCTATTATTTTTCCTTGTGATTTTGAATGAGCTGGAGTGATTTCGCATTCAATAGGAAGTAAAACTCCTGCATCTGAGTTTTCACCAACAACTGCAAGTCCATTAACCCTTCCAATCAATGCTCCGCTTGTCTTAAATATATCGTAATCTTTCTTTACTTCCATCATCTTTGATACCATTTGTTGTTCAAGTGATCCTGATGATTTCTTTGCTTCAAGTACTTCTTCTCTTGTAACTAATATTTTGCCTTTCTCAACAGCAATGTCTCCTGCTGCTCTAACAAGTCCACCAAGTTCTCTTAGTTTTAGAGTTAAATGATTCTTTCTTGATGCTTTTTTTCTAGCTTCAAATATGATCTCTTCAACTGCATCTTTTGTAAAGTGAGGTATTTTTGTGTCCTTTGTAACCTCTTGAGCAACAAACTGTGTCATCTTATTTCTATTTTCAATTGTGTCCGGAACATCTAGGTTCATATGACATTCATAACCAGAACCTCTGATTCTGGATCTTATTGCTGGATGAACTTTATTTAAGTCCAGATAGTTTCCTGCAGCAACCAATATGAAATCACAAGGAGCTGGTGTTGTTCTAACCATTGCTCCGCTTGACATTTCTGATTGACCAGTGATTGAATATTTTTTCTCTTGAAGTATTGTTAATAGTTCTTGTTGTGATTTAGGTGAAAGAGATGCAATTTCATCAAGGAAAAGAACGCCTCCATTTGCTCTGTGGATCATTCCAGGAACAACTCTTAAGTGAGCAGGAGTCCCAAGTCCACCTGATTGAAGAGGATCATGAAGAACATCTCCAAGTAATGCACCTGCGCGAGCACCAGTTGCATCAATAAATGGAACGTGTTTTTGTTTAGCATTATCAATTAATAATTTTGGAGTTAATGCTTTTTGCTTAGGGCCTAATTGGGAAGATACTCCTGTTGCAATCATAATAAACCCAGATAAGATTAAAAGAGCTGCAAACACAATATCAGAGTACCATTTCATTTGCCAAAATATGATTGCTAATATTAAAAATGCAAAAGGGAGAAGGAAACCAAGTATTCTTCCTCCACCAGTTTCTCTAGAGGCTTGAATTATTGCTTGTTCAACAATCTTTTTCCCATCCCCTGCTGGTGATTCCTTTATTATTGGTGTGTGATTGTCCTCTGGATTTGCATAAACTAAAAGGTCTTTTAGTTTATATGGTGGAAGTATTTCTGCAAGTGCTGATGCAATCATTGATTTACCTGTTCCTGGTGCCCCAATAAGCATAATGTGTCTTTTCTGCTTTGCTGCTTTCTTAATAAGCTCAACAGCAGAGTCTTGTCCAATAACTTGATTGATTATTTGCTTTGGTACTGTTATCTCACTTGTATTTTTATATTCAAGTTCCTTTATTTCATTTTTTTTATCCATGTCTACCATTGTTAATGTAATTTAAAAATTAGATTTAGAAATATTTAATTTCTATATATATTACTTAATAAAACATATTAAAAATATATTTGTTTCCTTAATATCTATATATGCCTGATAAAATTAAACTATGTTATCTTGGAACTAGTGCATCGTCTCCAACAAAAACAAGAAATTTAACATCCTTACTTGTTAATTATAGAGGTAGAAATTATTTGTTTGATGCACCAGAAAGCGTCCAACAACAAGTTATGAAGATTGGAGAAAGCATACAAAAGATCGATAATATATTTATAACTCATCTTCATGGAGATCATTATTTTGGTTTACTTGGGTTGCTATCAACAATGCAACTTAATAACAGAGAAAATCCTGTGAATATATTTGTTCCTTTTAGCCAAAAAAGATATCTGTGTGATTTCTTAAAGGGAGCGAGAATAAAAACAATGTTTGAGATAAATGTAATTGAATTTAAATCAAATGAATCCTATAAATTAGAAAATTTAACAATTACTGGTATTTCACTTACTCATTCAATCCCAACTATTGGGTATGTTTTTAAAATTAATGATAAAATTGGTAAATTTAATAAAGCAAAAGCAATTAAACTTGGTATTCCTGAAGGCCCATTATTTAGAAAGCTACAAGAAGGCAAATCAATTAAAATTAATAAAAAAACAATAAAACCAAAGGATGTGATTGATTATTCTTATAAAAAAATAGGTAAAAAGATTGCATATCTAACTGATACTGAACCACTTAAAAAACCTCCAAAAGCATTAATTAATGTAGATATATTAGTTCACGAGTCCACTTTTGGTTCAGAGTTTATTAATCAAGCAAAAGAAAAAAAACATTCTTCAATCAAAGAAGTTGTTAATTTTTCAAAAAAAATAAAAGCAAAAAAACTAGTAGTTGTACACACCTCTCCAAGATATAAAGAAACAATTGATCTTAAAGAAGAACTTAAAGATTATAAAAACATTTGTTTTCCAAAAGATCTTGACAAGGAAGAGATCGAGGATTATTAACATGAAACTAATAAGTAGATTTTCTTTTTTAAAACAAAGATCCTCAAGAGATACAAATGTGTTTAAAGGTATATTTAATCAAGAAACAAAGAGAAGAAAAACAGATGTTACAAAAGACAATCTTTGGGTACATAATGCTAGATATACCAATTGTGAATCTTGGGCGAGGAATGGAGAATATATCTTTCCAGAAGTGAATGAAGCTCTTAGAAATGATTATAAAAGAATCAAACGTAAAAAATCAAATAAACCTATTGATGTTGCTATTCTTGGACCTGGAAAAGGAATAGAAGTTATTGAAATTAAAAATAATTTTTTTAAAGAATCAAAAACAAATATAGATACGTTTGGATTAACAAATTCTTTATCTGATGATGCTCGTAAGCTTGTTAGAAATAACTTTTTTACAAAAAAGGTACACGAGAAAGAATTCTTTGAGCATATGAATCATCTAGAGCATATAAAAAAATATGATTACATTTATTCACATCTTGGGCCTGCATATCACACAAACTATCCAGAGATTGTTCTTTTAAAAATTGGAAGTATGTTACGTCCTGGAGGATTTGCAAGAATACATCTAGGCCTTAACTTTTCGAATAAAGCTCTATTAGAGAATGTAAATGAATATCTTAAAGTAAAAGGATTATCTAAAGAGCTTTGTATTAAGTTCCATAGTGATTCAGGAACCTCTATTAATTGGATATATCTTGAAAGATTAAAATAAGTGAAAAATCATGCCATTAAAAATGAACATTCCAGGAATAGAACTTAGAAAAAAATCAGAAGTACATAAATCTATAATTAATAAATTTACTGGGAGAAGAAAAAGAGAAATTGATGTTCTTGAACAAATAAATAATTTGATTTGTGAACGTAAAGAAAGATGGGGGTCTCCTGGTGATCAAGTAAAAAATAATATGAAACCAATTTTGTTTGCAGAAATTAGAAAAATAAAAGCAATATCAAGAAAGATAAAAAGGGCAGTAGATATCATGGTTCTTGGACCAGGAGAAGGAGCAGAGGTTTAATTTCTTAAAAATAACCTTGAAAGAATTCCAATAAATATAGATACTTTAGGATTATCAAATAATTTATCAGCAAGTGCTAGCAAAAAAGTAAGAAAAGATTATTCTCCAAATGAACCATCTGCGTTAAAGACTTTTGATCATATTAATCATCTTAATCTTGTTAAAAAATATGATTATATATTTTCACATCTTGGGCCTGGATATCACACAAATTATCCAGAGATTGTTCTTTTAAAAGTAGGAAGCATGTTGCGCCCAGGCGGAATTGCAAGAATACAAATCAATTCTGCTATGCCTACTCAACAACTACGAGAGAATATACAAGAATATCTTTATTTAAAGGGTTTGTTAAAGTCTCTTAAGATTAAGGTTTCCAGTTATAATGATTGGGTAATTCTAAAAAGAATAAAGTGAATTTTAATTATACTTAAAGCTTTTTCCTGGTTGCAATACAATTGTCTTAATTTTATAATTTGTATTATCAAGTTTATATTTTGCTTCTTGTGGGTTTCTTTTAATGTCTTCAAATGTATTGTAGTGCATAGGAATCAAAATATCTGGTCTCATTTTTTTTGCAACCCTTATAGCAGTTCCAAGATCCATTGTTCTTTTTCCGCCAATTGGTAAAAGTGCTATGTTTGGCCTAATTTTTTCATGATCACGTGTCATTAAAGTATCTCCAGCAAAATAGATTGATTTCCCATTCTTGTTTTTAATTAAATAGCTTAATGGATAAAATGAAGTTGGATGATGTGCTGGATATGCACTAAATGATATATTGTTAATTGATTTTGTTTCAAATTCATCAATTGGAATTTTTTGTTGATTAGAAGTATCTATTTTTGTTAGAATGCTGTGGTGTGCAATAATATTTGGATTAAACCTCTTTGCAAGAAGGTTTATACTTTCAAGATCAAACGAATCCATATGTTCATGACTGATTAAGATGATATCTAGTTTTTTGATATAAGTTGGTTTATGTGCACAAGGAATCAATCTTTTATATTGTCCAAGTGGATTGTTTCCGAAATATGGGTCTGTAAGTATTTTTTTATTATCAATATCTAATAGAAAAGAAGAATGTCCAAGATATTTAATGTTTATTCCCATATTAATATTAGTAAACCATCTTTTATTTAAATACTTGCTGTCTTCTACTATTCCTATATTTAATGATATGCTATTTAAATCTATTTGTATATATAATATACTATAGCTAAGAGGTTTCTTTACTGAATTGAGGGTAACCATGAAAAATAGATATATTTTAAGCATAATTTTTGTTTTAATGTTTATTGTATTTGTTTTTCCTAATGTTAATTCAGCAAAACTTGGAAATTATGATATATCTATTTTCTTAGATTCTCCCAACTCAGCACACATTGTAGAAAACTGGTATATTGAGTACAATTATTTAAATTTAAAAGATTTAGAACAATTTAAAACAAACATATTTGAAGCAAGCCTAGATCCAGCAAAATTAGCAGAAATTGATCCAAATCTAAAACCCCATATTTATGTTTCTAAGTCTCCGTTTTTTGTAATTAAATTAGATGATATTAAAAATATAGTTACATTAGATTATACAATCACTGATCAGGTTCTAATAAATTATTTTGAGAATAAAGATGAAATTCTTTGGCAATTTAATACAAACCTCTTGAATCAATTTGTGTTAAATGATTTATATTCTATCCCAAAGGATTCGGACATTACCATTTGGTTCTATAATCCATTAGTTATTGATGATCCTGCTCCTGGAAAAACTAGTGATAGAGAAATATATCTATCCGGGATTTCTGCAAATCAATTAAAAATACTTGCACTTGAAATGAAACCACCAGAGCCAAGTTTTATTGCGCTTGGTTTCTTTAAGGACATGAGTCAAAAAGGATTGTACAATTATTTAATAATCATAATAATATTAATTGTAATTGTTTTAATATTTAGAAAAAGATTAAAATCTAATTTCAAGAAGTTTGTGATTTCAAATTCAACGATTGAACCGAAGAAAGTTAAAAAAGACCTTTTTGATGATACTGTTGATGAATAAATTATACGAAGTTTATTTAATTTAATAATATAATTATGTGATATGTAATGGGTGTTACTTTTACAAAGATTGATAAGGAAATTTATGAATACATTTCTAAAAAAAGAAATGTTGAATTTAATGTATTGATAAATGAATTAAAAATTGATTCTGATTCAATTAGAAGATCGATTGAGTTTCTTAAATCAGAAGACATCATAGTTGAAAGTATAATAAAGAAAGACATCTTTGAGCTTTCTGAGCTAGGAGAAGAAGCACTTAACGGAAATCTTCTAGAAGATGTTTTTTGTAAAGCAATGATTAATAAAGATGTTTATGTATCTGATCTAAGGAATATAACTATTCATCCATTATCAAGTGAAGAGATCTCTCTTGCTTTTGGAATTGCAAAAAGAAATAATTTGATATCTGTTGATAATGGAATAATTAGATTAGTTCCTGATTATAAAGAAATAATTAAAAAAACCACTGATGCCCTACAGGAGATCAAATCAAATCCATTAGCAAAAATTAATAACGATTACTTATCAGAATTTACAAGAAGAAAATTGGTTATTAAAAAACAAACTATTCAAAAAAACTATTCTTTCCAAAAAGAAGTTGAATATAAGATTAATGATAATTCAATTTTAGAATTAACACCAGCAATGATTAAATCAAAAAGTTATTCAGATATTAAATTTAAAGAATATGAAGTATCTGTTCTTCCTACTCCCAGAGAATCAGGAAGATATCATCCATTAAGAGAAATAATAAATACAATTAAACAAGTTTATATGGAAATGGGTTTCTTAGAAATGAGGGGTCCATATGTAGAAACAGCTTTTTGGGCAATGGATGCAATGTTTATTTCCCAGGATCACCCAATGAGGGATGTTCAGGATACTTTTTATCTTCCAATCTCTGGGCAATTATCTGATAAAAGATTATCAAAAAGAATATCTGAAATGCATAGAACTGGTGCAAAAACAGGATCTTTGGGGCATAGGTATGTGTGGAAGGAAGACGTTGCTGCTCAATTAATATTAAGACCACACACAACTGCGGTCACCTATAGAACATTTAATACTCTTGAAAAAAAGAATGAAGCAAAATATTTCTGTGTTGGGAAAGTGTTCAGAAATGAAACATCTAATTCATCACATTTACCAGAATTCCATCAAGCAGAGGGTTTTGTTATTGGAAAGGATATTGGGCTTGCTGAACTTATGGGGTTCATAACTGAATTTGCTAGCCGTTTAGGCTTACACAAGATTAAATTCAAACCAACTTATAATCCATATACTGAACCAAGTGTTGAAGCATTTGCGTATTATGAAAAAGAAAAAAGATGGATGGAATTCATTAATGCTGGTGTGTTTAGACGTGAAGCTCTTGAACCATATAAGATAAAGAATAATGTTATTGCATGGGGACTTGGTGTTGAAAGGGTTGCTATGCTACTTTATCAAAAATCTATAAAAGAGATATATGGAGATGAATGCAATCTTGATTGGCTGAGAACATATAAAATTACAAATAATAAATTTTAATTAAATGGATTGGATATGGCAAATTTAGAAATTAGTTTTGAAACTATAAAAAAAGAAATAAAAAAAGAAAATCTTTCAATCGATGAACTATCCTCAATTCTTTTTGATTTTGGATTGGAAGTAGATTCCTATGATGAAGAAAAGGATGAGTTAAAGATAGAAATTACTGCCGAAAGAATTGATCTTTTATCAGTGCAAGGATTCCTTCGTGCACTGAAAGCATATCTTCAAATTAATGAATATCCAGTGTATACATCAAAAGAATCAGGATTTGCAGTAAATGTTGAAAGCAGTGCAAGAGAGTATGGTAACTATACTATGTGTGCAATTGTGAAAAATCTAAATTTCACATCTGAAAGTATAAAAGAAATAATTAATATTCAAGAAAAACTGCATTTCACTTATTGTAGAAAAAGAAAATCTGCAGCAATTGGTGTTTATCCTCTTGACAAAATCAAGTTCCCAATAACCTTCCTTGCAGAGGATCCTAAGAAAATTATGTTTGTTCCATTGGGAGAAACAAAAGAGTTAACTGGTGAACAAATATTAGAAGAACACGAAACTGGAAAAGAATACGCTTCTCTTATATCAGGTAAAAAGAAATATTTAATATTTGTGGATGCAAATCATCAAATATTATCTATGCCACCAATTATTAACTCAGAAAGAACAGGCAGAGTTAATGAAGACACAAAAGATGTGTTTATTGAATGCACTGGTCAAAATCTCACAAAATTAAAATATATAATTTCAATCATGACAACTGTTTTTGCTGATCTTGGTGGAGAGATTTATTCTTTAGCAATTAATTATCCTGATGGAACAAAAATAATTTCACCAGATTTAACTTATGAAAAAAGAATAATATCTATAAAGAATGCAAATAAACTACTTGGAACAGAAATTAATGCTGATGCTTCCAAAAATCTATTAAAAAGAATGGGCTATCAAAGTAAGGTTATTGATAAAGATAAGCTAGAGGTATTAATTCCTCCATTTAGATCAGATGTCTTACATGATTATGATATTTTTGATGATCTTGCAAGAGCATATGGTTTTTCTAACATTAAACAAAATGAACCAAAGATTTGCACAATCGGTGGACTTGATGATACCACAAAAATCCAAGATAATGTAATTAAACTAATGATTGGGATGGGTATGTGTGAGGTTATGCCTCTTACTTTATCTTCAAAAAAGCAGTCCTTTGAAAACTTCAACTTATCAGGAAACAATTATATTGACTTAGGGTTTTCTGCAGATTCTAATCTAAATATTGTTTCTAATTGGTTGATTCCTAAGCTATTTATTGTTTTAACAAACAATCAACACAGAAGCTATCCACAACAAATATTCTCTTGTGATGAAGTAGTTATATTTGATAGATCTTTAGAAACAAGATCAAAGAATGTTTTACATGTTGCTTGTCTTTTAGCAAATACAACTGTAAGCTTTACAGAAGTATCAAGTATACTTTTAACTCTTTGTAATTCCTTAGGAAAAGAACTTAAACTTGAGAAAGATAACTTTCCATATTACCTAAAGGGAAGATCCGCAAAAGTAATAATTGATGGCAAGAACGTTGGGACAATTGGCGAATTCAATCCAGAGGTATTAACAAAAAATAATTATTCAATGCCTGTAGCTGGTTTTGAGATAGAGATATAGTTTTAAACTCTATCTTCTATAATCTATTTATGAATAAAGAAGTAACTTTGTGTGTATTAGATTCTATTTTAATTTCTTTATTTATATGTATGAATATTTATATGGCCATGTGACGCCCACTCGCCTGTTAGTGGGATTATTTTTAGATTTACTTTTAAAAAAACAATTTATAAACATAAGTGTAATATATAAAATAAGATAAAGAGAGTGATATTTAATGGAAAAAAAAAGTAGAATAATAACATCTGCATTACCTTTTGCAAATAACATCCCTCATCTAGGGCATTTACTTGGGAGCCATCTTCCAGCTGATATATTTGCGAGATATTCAAGATTGGTAGGATATGAAACATATTTCGTTGGAGGAACTGATGAAAATGGAGCAGCAACTGAATTTGCTGCATTTAAAGAAGGATTAACCCCTAAACAGATTTGTGATAAATATTTTGAAATTCATAATAAATTATATAAACAATTTAATATTAGTTATGATAATTTTTCAAGAACATCAAAACCAATACATCATGAATTAGTTCAAGAACTATTTTTAAATTTATATAAAAACGGATTTATTACTGAAAAAACAATTAAGCAAGCTTATTGTAATGATTGTAAAAAAGGATTAGCTGATAGATTTATTAAAGGGACTTGCCCTCATTGTGGATTTGAAAGAGCTGATGGGGATCAATGTGAATCATGCGGTACTGTACTTAACCCAATTGAGCTAAAAGATCCAATTTGTGCAACCTGTTTAAAGAAAAATATTTCATTTATTGATACAAAACATCTTTTTTTAAAAATAAATTCTGCAATTCCAGAAATTGAAAAATGGATAACTAATAATAACTCTCTACGATTCTGGGTGAAATCACTTGCAAATAGTTGGATAAAGAAAGGAATTGAAGAAAGAGGTATTACTAGAGATCTTTCATGGGGAGTAAAAATACCAATAGAAGGATACGAAAAAAAGGTATTCTATGTTTGGTTTGATAATACAATAGGGTATGTTTCATCAACTGCAGATCTTTTGGGTAAAGAAAAAGCACTTACTTTGTGGGAAGATAAGGATGTTGAAAATTATTACTTTGTTGGAAAGGATAATATTGCATTCCATACTATATTTTGGCCAGGAGCAATTATTGGAGATAAAAGATTTCATCTTCCAACAACAGTAGCTGGATATCAATTTTTAAACTTTGAAGGAGAAAAGTTTTCAAAAAGCAAGAATGTGGGCATTTTTCTTGATAAAGCAATAGAATCAAACATACCTATTGATTATTGGAGATTTTATTTAGCCTACATATTAACAGAAACAAGAGATACAGATTTTCTAATAGATGATTTCAAAGAAAGAGTAAATAAAGAATTGATTGGTAACTTTGGTAATTATGTGAACAGAGTATTAAACTTTATTTATACTAAATGCAATTCAAATATCCCTCCAATAAAACAAATAGATAAAAAATTAGAAGAAGATGTTAATATACTTGTTAATCAAATTAAAAAAAATTATGCAAACTTAGAGATTAGGCAAGCATTGTTTGATATATTAAAATTATCTGATCTTGGCAATCGTTATTTAAATGAGAAAGAGCCCTGGAAATCTAGAGATTTGACGTCGCTTGCTTATAGTACAGAAATAATTAGATTACTTGCCATATTAATCTCTCCAATCATTCCTGAATCAACTGAGAAAATATTTAATTATTTAAATACAGAAAACAAATCTTTTGATTTTAAACCAGAATCAAGAAAAATAAATAAACCAGAGATATTATTTAAAAAATTAGAAGAAGAGGATATTGCAAAATTTAAAATAAAGAAGTAATTTATTTATGTTCTTCTCAAATAATGATACCCGCTTGTTTTTGAGCCTGGTTTCTTATATCCTGTTTTTTTGTAAGCAGCTTTGTGCATTCCTGTTCCCTTCGTTTTTATCTCTATAATTTTTGCATTAATTAATTCTTCTTGTTCTTTATCAGTATTAAACTCAAATCCAATGTTTTTTCTTATGAGTTGATACATTACTGCACTTGGATGTGGATTTTTATATCCATGATGAAATTTAGTATCAAGTGCAATTGTTTGTTCTTTACCAGGAAACGCTTCTTGAAAGCATTTAATTATTGTGTTTAAAAAAGGTTCTTTGTGTTTTTTAGAAAAATAATCTATGTTATATTTGTTATTTCCTTGCATGTTTCCAAGGATAATACCAGGTTCTTTGTTTTTAGTAAAATATAGATCAAAATTGAAAGTTGCAATCTTATTATTTATATTAATTGCCTTATCATTAATATCATATATTTTTAAATTCAAATTAAATGGACTATCCCCTAAAAGGTATAAGTATACCTTAAGTTTTTTTTGTTTAAATGCGTTATCTAGTTTCTCAAATGAATCAATAAAACTTTTCATTAAAATAAATTTTACTTTCCTGCTATTATTAATAGTGGGCTTAAGATTTTTGTATTTATATACTTGATGCGCTGCATGTGTCTTGCCAAGTTCGTTCCAAAGAAAGCTTAAGCGATCATCTCTTACATCTGATGATGGAAGTAATATTTTATGATATCTTTGGAAAAGTTCAATGTGCTCAATTGGCACTGGTTTATTTTGTTCTCCAATAAACGAACTTATGCCTAATGGGCTTATATTTAATCTCAAAAGAATTTGTTTTGCATTTTCATAAGAAATAGTATTTGCAACCATAATTTCCCAGAAATTAAAAATAACTTATAACATAAAAAAAAGATTTAACTCTTCTTTCTTATTATTCTAATATTATCTCCAGCTTTGATGTACTCAACTTCATCACCGGAATTAAGAGTTGTAAACTCTCTTTTTTCAACCTCATAGGTTTGATAATCTACCATGTCCATCATCTGATATTTCTCACCAAGATCAGCTATTATTTGTCCATTACCCTTATCAAGTATAGGAACCTCTGTGTCTGCAGATGTTGCTTTTAAAAAATTCATTTTTTTATCATTGAAAACACCTGTTGCAACCATTCTTGCTTTTGCAGCACCATGTTTTCCTGGTTTTGATTTATCAATAGAATCTATCTTACAAACAACCCCATCAATTAAGATATATTGTCCTTCTTTTATTTTTCCAACTTGTTCGAATCTTATTTGTACTTCAGCCATGTTTACTCACCATAATTTGAATTTATAATATAAATTTACTATATATTAAGGGTTAGTAGTAATTAAAAAGCTTTTCTTGCTTGAATTGGTATATAAATTAGGAAATAATTATAAAAATTTAATTTATAAACCTTATGGTAATACATAATATAGTTAATTTTACTTAAATTCCTGGTGAATCTATATGGTTATGAAGAAAAAGAATTTAATAGATGATGAAAAAGATATTGCACGTATATCTCCAAGAAAATTAATACATAGGTTTTATAATAAAATCAATGTAAAGACTGCTGCTTTAATTATTTTTATTTCTATAATAATTGAAATGATATTAATGGCAATTGTTGGGGTTAAGAAGATTGGAGTGTATTTTTTAATTGCCCTTGCAAATTCTTTCATTGTTTGGTGGTTGTTTATTGGAGTAATTCTTTTCTTAATCATGTATTTTATTAGAGGAAGTTATAAGGTTAAACCAACTGATTTTAATCGCATTCTTTCTGGTCTTGCATCATTTAAAATAATAACTATTATTTCTATGTTAGTTGCAACAGTCATAACATTAATCTTTATACCAAATGTGATGCCATTCATTAAACTTGTTTTCTCAAATCCAGCACTTGCTTATAGTGCCACTGCTCTTCCAATAATAGGAGCTTGGGGGATGATTGGTGTTGCACTATTAATTATTCTTGCTATTTGGGTAATTGTTTATTACATTTTAATGTTTTATCATCTTATGGGAGAGATGTTTCAAACACAGAAGGCTGGATTTAAGATATTATTACTAATAATATTTGTAATAGTTGCAATTCTTTTGCAACTATTGTTTTAGCTCTTTTTCACTTCTTTTTTAAAATCTTACTCTTCTATATATACCTATGACTAGTTATGTTCTTGATTATAAAATTGGGGTTTTAATTGATGCATATTATAAAGATGGAATAAATCTAGTTATAAGAGATATTGATACTAATGAAAAGAAAGACTATTCTTCTGATTTTCAACCTTATTTTTATATCAAAGCAAATAAAGAATTAAGCACTATTGAAATTGAATCTCTACAACAAAACCTAAAAGGAATAAGTGAAATAATTAAAACAGAGAAAGCAAATTCAAAAAATATATATAAACTTCAATTTGTTGATATTGAATCATTAATTTCATCGAGAGAACATCTTAAAAAAAGTGATATTGGCTCTCTATCCTTATTCGAATCAGATATTCCTTTCATCCAAAGATTCTTTGTAGATAATAGTTTATCTACATTTAAGAAGATTAAATATGCTCTCGATGATAAACAAAACAAAGTTCTATCTTTTGAAATTATTGATGATTATCCACCAGAAAGCTTATCTTATATTACAATTGATTTAGAAGTTCTTCCTCCTGATTCTGGAGCTTTTCCAATTCCAGAAAATGATTCAATAATATCAATTTCTGTTATTGGAAACAAGATTAAAAAGAATATTTTCTTCTTTGGAAATGGAGAGCAAAGAGAACCAATAGCTATTCCAGACGCAAATATACATTATTTTAACAACGAAGTAAGAATGTTAGACTCATTAATTTCTTTTTTAAGTGAAATAGATCCAGATATCCTCTGGACCTATAATGGAGATGGATTTGATATTGAATATCTTGTTAAGAGATATTGGACTTTGAAATCAACAGAATTTAAATTTGGAAAAAGAGATATTGTTTTTCATAAAGGAAGAAATAAGGTTGCTTCTATTTCTGGAACAATCCATCTTGATGTTTATGTTTTAATAAAATTATTAAATTATTTACAAGTATTTAATTATTCTAAATTTGATTTGAACACAATCTATACTCAAATAACTGGAAAACCAAAACTTAAATTGCCTCCAAAAGAAATGATTCAAGCATATTCAGATAGGGATTATAAAAAGATAATTACCTATAATCTTGATGATACAATTGCAACAGAGGAGCTAGGAGTATCCTATTATGCTCTTGTTTATGAAGTTTCGAAACTAATCTTTGTTCCTGTGTTTGATGTATTAAGATCATCAGCAGGTGCACTTGTTGAAAAATGGTTTATTAGTTATTATACAAAAAAAAATCTACTTATTCCAAACAAACCCACAGAAACTGAAATTTCTGAGAGAATTAAGCACACTTTTGAAGGTGCATTCGTTCAACCACCATTACCTGGACTTCATAAAAATATTGCGATTGTTGATTTTAGAAGTTATCATATTTCTTTAATTATTACCTATAACATTAGTCCAGAAACAATTGATCTTCCAATTGGAGATCTAGAAACAACACCAATTCTTGGACATACAATCATATCCTCTCCCCCTGGCTTTGTCCCTACTCTTTTATCTAACCTATTGACGCTAAGAATAAAAGTAAAGAATGAAATGAAAAAATTTACAAAAGGAGATAATGAATATAAGAGATTGTATGCTCAGCAATATGCTTTGAAGATACTTCTTGCATCAACCTATGGATATATGGGCTTTTCTGGAGCAAGATGGTATTGTAAAAATTGTTTAACAATCATGTATCATCTTGTAAGAACAAAGATACAAGAAACAATAAAGATATTTGAAGATAAAGGATATGTTGTTGTATATGGAGATACTGATTCTGCATTTATTAAATACATTGATGAAGATAAATTAAAATCAGATATACAAGATATGAATGATCATCTCCCAAAATCAATGGCTCTTGAGCTTGAAGATTTATTTAAAACAGGAATATTTGTTCTTGCTAGATCAGAAAAAAAAGCAGCTAAAAAGAAATATGCTCTTCTTGATTTCAAAGGCAATCTCAAAATAAAAGGATTCGAATTTGTAAGAAGAGATTGGTGTCCTCTTGTTAAGGATACACAAAAGACTGTTCTTTCAATGGTTCTAGAAGATGAGAATCCAAAGAAAGCTATTTCCTTTGTGAAGCAAGTTCTCTTAGATCTCCAAGAGAGAAAGGTCCCAAATAAAAAATTAATAATCCAATCATTTATTCATAAGAGACTAGGGAGTTATAAAACTTTAAATCCAGCAATGTCTGCTTTACTTGATGCAAAGAAGGAAGGTAAGCAAGTTGCAACAAATGAAGTGATTGAATTTATCATCACGAACAAGCAAGGAAAAACGATTTCTGAAAAATCAAAATTTGCTGAGCTTGTTAAAGAAGGAGATTATGATATTGATTATTACGTGAATAATCAATTAATTCCTTCAATCTATCCAATACTTGAGGTTTTTGGAGTTACTGGAGATGAACTTCTGACTGGAAAAAAACAAAATAGTCTTGGATCTTACTTTTAACTAATCTTGCAATTTCTTATTTATTTCCAATTGTTTGTCTGTTTATCCAAAGATAAAGGGATTCTGGAGAAAACACTCCTTCCTCTGTTATGAACTTATCAATTAATTCATGTGGAACAATATCAAAAGCTGGATTTTTTATGCTTAGATTTTTGGGTCTCCCATCTATTGCTGCCCAAACTTCACTAGCTTCTCTTTCTTCAACCTTTTCTGTTAACATTAAAAGAGAATCAATTTCACAACAATGTGTTGTGGTTAAAACAATGTGGGGGGTTGAATATCTTGGGCATACTGATGAGATGAGATTAGTCCCTACTTTATTCATTATGCTCCCATCAGGAAACACAACATCTGCCCCTGTAAAAAAGTAATCTATTTCTTTAAGATAATGTGTGACACTTGAATCAACAATCATGGTTGTTTTTATTCCATAATCAGAAAGATTCTTTGCTGTAATTCTTCCTTGATATCTAGGTCTTGTTTCTGTACAATAAACCTCAAAATCAATTCCTCTATCATGTGCTGTCTTGAACATGTATTCAACCATTGATGAATGACAATGAGTTAGGTATTTACCTCCATTTACAATTATGTTTGATGCAATTTCACAAATTCTTTTGTTTCCGTTCTCTGTTTTTTCTTCATATCCATTTATTTCTGCAATTAATTTCAAATGATTTCCATCGAATTTATGATTCTTTGCTTCCATTAATATGAAGTTAAGCGAATTTCTTAGTTTTGGTTCATTGGGTCTTTGTTGTATTAGATGGTTAATATTTTCAATAAGTTCTTTAATGAACTCCTCTCCAATTAATTCGCTTTTAATTATATATCCTTTTATTGTATCTATTGCTGCAAGCTCAATATTACTTGCACCTTGGATCTTTATTTCTTTTATTTCTTTTGCAATTCTTAATACATCTATATTTATCATATTTTTTACCTCTTTTCTTACAGAAAAAGTAAGATATAATATTTATAAAGGTTTCTTAACATATAATATATATACTTTTTTTACTAAGAGTTGAAATTTCATTTAGTTATCGCTAAGATTGGGGAGCGTGAGATAATTTGATTAATACAAATGTAAGCAAGAAACAGCAAACTGTTGAACAACCATCTCAAACAATGAGTGCAGAAGATAAGAAGCTAGAAGAATTTCTAAGTGCATCCTTACCAAACATTTATGTTTTTGGAGTTGGTGGTAGTGGGAACAACACACTTATGAGAATGAATTCAATTGGAGTGGAAGGAGCAAAAACAATTGCACTTAACACTGATGCTCAGGCTCTAATAAAAGCAATTGCTGATAAAAAAATATTGATAGGTAAGAAAACAACAAAAGGTCTTGGAGCTGGTTCAAATCCAGATGTTGGAGAAGCAGCTGCAGAAGAATCAAAAGAAGATCTTAAAAAAATAATATCTGGAGCTGACATGGTCTTTGTAACCTGTGGACTTGGTGGTGGAACAGGAACTGGAGCAGCACCTGTTGTTGCAGGGTTATCAAGAGAGATAGGAGCATTAACAATTGGAGTTGCAACATTACCATTTGCTGTTGAGGGTAAGAAAAGAATAGAAAATGCATTATCTGGTCTTGAAAAGCTAAAAAAAGAAGTTGATACATTAATATTAATCCCAAATGATAAAATACTTGAAATTGCACCTGATCTTCCTTTACAGATTGCTTTTCAAGAGGTTGATAAAATACTTACAGAAGCAGTAAAGGGAATCGTTGAATTAATTACAAAAGCAGGAATAATTAATCTTGATTTTGCAGATCTTAAAACCATCCTTTCAAAAGGAGGAATGGCAATGATAGGTGTTGGAGAATCATCAACAGAAAGAGCAAATGACCAAAGAGCAATGCAAGCAGTAGAAAACGCATTAACCTCTCCATTACTTGATATTGATATTTCAACCTCAACAAGAGCATTAGTAAATGTTCTTGGAGGAAATGATTTAACATTAAAAGAAGCAGAGTTGATTGTTGAAACAGTTGCATCAAAAATAAACGAAGATGCACATATTATTTGGGGTGCAATGATTGATGATGGAATCGGAAGAAACACAGTAAGAGTTATGGTTGTTATTGCAGGAGCAACAATACCTTATCTAGATGGTAATTATCATCAAGATTCGTCTGAAGATCTTGATTTTGGAGTTGATAGTGTTTAATTAGAAGCTTGTTATAAGCACTTTAAAAAAATAAAATTGTGAATATATATGAAAATAATTGATAGATTTAATACTTTTTTATCATCTTCAAAAAGAATAATCTCAATTTCTCAAAAACCAAGTAAAAAAGAATTTTGGTTAATGGCAAAAATAATTGGGCTTGGTATAATTATTATTGGAATTATTGGATATTTGATTAAATTAATTATGCAAACATTGGGGTTCTTTTAAATAGTTACTAAAAGGCAAAAGTGATAAATTATGATTTTTACAATAAGAACTACTGTTGGTCAAGAAAAGGTAATCATAGATATGCTTTACAATAGAGCAAAACAAGAAGGACTAGAGGTTTATTCATTAGTTGAAATGGCAGACCTAAAAGGTTATATTCTTGTTGAAGCAGATTCTGAAAAAACAGTAGAAATACTTATCCACAACATACCTCACATTAAAGGAGGAAAAATAGTAGAAGGAAAAATTGATATTAAAGAAATTGCTGGTGTTCTTGAATCTCGTCCACTTATGACTTCTTTAAAGCCAGGAAATACAGTTGAAATAATTCTTGGTCCATTTAAGGGATCACGTGCAAAGATTGTGAGAGTGAATCTTGCAAAAGAAGAGGTTGTTATTGAACTATTTGATGCAACTGTTAAAATCCCAATTACAATAAAAGCAGAGAACATAAAGGTTCTAAATTAAATAAAAGAGTGATTAAAATATGGCACAAACAATAAAAGTTTTAGTAGATGCTGGACATGCAAATGCTGGTCCACCAATTGGTCCTGCGCTTGGCCCAATTGGAGTAAATACAATGAATGTTGTAAACAAAATAAACGAATTAACAAAGGATCTAGAAGGAATTACTGTTCCTGTATCAATAATTATTGATAATAATAAAAACTTCACAATAGAAGTTGGATCACCAATGACTAGCGCGTTAATTAAGAAAGAATTAAACATAAAAAAAGGAACAGGAAAAGCAGGAACAGAAGTTAGTGGAAACATTAGCTTTGATCAAGTAAAGAAGATAGCAAGAGCAAAATACAATCAACTAATCTCAAAAACAGAAAAATCAGCAATACTTGAAGTACTTGGTACCTGCAGAACAATGGGCGTAACTGTTGATAAAGCATCAATTAAGGAGATAACTAAAAAAATTAAATCAGGAGAATATAAATTATAAATATTCTTCTTTATTTTCTCTTTTTTTCTATTATTGATTCAATATATTTCTTGTTTTTTATAAAAGAATAGATTTTTATATACTTTATTATTATATCTAATAAGTAAAATATATTTTATGAGGGATTTTTAATGAAATTAAAGATATTAATCATATTATTAATGTTAACTTTATTCATACCTTTTGTTCATTCTGCATATGCTGATTATGGAATTAATGATGTTAATTGCCCACAATCGATTATAGCTGGTGAAGATTTAAATTATTCAATAATTCTTTCAAACAACAGTACATCTTCTGAAGATATAACTGTGAGTGTATTTGTAATTGCACCAAACGGATCCATTGTCTTTACAGATGCAGGATCATTTAATGTTCCTGCAAATTATACAGATACAATTCCTTTAACAATTACATCTGCTGATGATTATAATTTTTTAAGCTCAAGTGAGCCTTATTCAATATATATATCAATAACAAATGAAGGGTCAACAGGAAATCTTTCAAACAATACTTTCACTCAATATTTTACAGTAAGAAAGAGTAATCAAAAGGTACCTGTTCCAGATATGCCTATCGTTCTTGGAATCGTTCTTGCAATCTCTATTGTTTTCATTTTAGCAAGAGAAAACAAATCAATAAATAAGAAATAGATAATTATGGAATTAGAAATCATAGAAAAGCATATCCTTGCGGGTAAAATCAATCACGATGCCCAAAAACTTGCCCAAAAACTAGTTAAACCAGGAATTAATTTGTTTGAACTTGGAGAAAGAATTAATTCTTTTATCTTAGAAAATAAAGGCGTTCCTGCTTGGCCTGTTAATCTATCTATTAACAATCAAGCAGCACACAACACATATAATCCAGAAAAAGGATATATTTTAATTGAAGAAGATGTTCTAAAAGTTGATATAGGAGTGTCCATTGATGGATACTTATCTGATTCAGCAAACACATTTATTTTTTCTAAAAAACATGAAAAATTAAAAGAAGCAAGTGATAAAGCACTTGCAAACACAAAAAAGTTTTTAATTGATAACACAAAAACAGCAACCATCTCTGATCTTGGATCAATAATTGAAAACACAATAAGATCATATAATTTCAAACCAATAATAAACTTAACAGGGCATGTTCTTGGAAGGTATCATGTTCATGATGAACCATCTATTCCAAATGTTAGAAATAGTATCAAAACCAAATTATCTGATATTAATAAGGCTTTTGCTATTGAACCATTTTCATCGACTGGGGATGGGTATGTTAATGAAGGTGAAGAAGTATTAATCTTTGAATACATAGATGATACCCCAATAAGAAACAAAGATGCAAGAACTCTTTTAGATGAAATAAAAAGATACAATGGGCTTCCTTTTTCAGAAGCATGGATAGGGAAAGGAATGACGAGTTTTTCTAAAAAATTTGCATTAAGAGAATTACTAAAAACAGAGGCAATCGCTTCTTATCCTGTCTTAGTTGATAAGAAAGGAAGCTTTGTAAGTCAAGCAGAAACAAGCTTTTTAATTACAAAGGATGGATTAATAGATTTGGTGAAGGTAGATGAACTTTAAAAAGGATTTTCTAAATAAAAGAAGTTTATTAAAAGTAATTCTATTATTTGTTTCAATATTGATTTGGGTTTATTTTTATACTGCCTCTAAGGTATCATTAAATATATTAATAATCTTTGACTTACCATCAATAATAAATACATTTTTCACATTAAACTTTGCACTTTTTTTATTATTGTTTCCATTAACCTCTTGTATTGCAATTGCTTTGTCCAAGGGAGAGGATTTATTATTAGATATCTTACAAGTATCTATTGGTATTATTCTTGGAGTTCTTGTTGGCTCACTTATATTTGGACTAAGTACAAGCTTTCTATTATTTGGATTATTTTATCTAATTGTTCACATTATTCTAGAAATACTTACTCACAATAGGTTTAAAGAAAGAAATAATCGAAAATTATTTTCTGTAAGTAATTATGCAACATCAAAGGTTGGTATTCTATTAACGATTGCACTAGTTGTAGTTATGATAATTATTATTTTCCCACATCAAAAAGAATCAGCACAATCAATGGAAGCAGGAATTGTTGATATGTTTGTAGGAGACGATCTAAGTAATTGGCTTGGAACATCCTTTAGTATAAATAAGATGAGCACAAAGGCATCAATTGATTATATTGTTTCATCTCAACAATATAAAGATTTATCAAAAGTAAACAACACAGATGTTGAAAAATTTATTGAGTTCATGGATGATTTGTCTACTGAGCTAGAAAAACCAACAACAGATAAGGATATTAGGCAAGCCTATGCAAATTTAGATGATGTGAAGCTAAAAAAACAAATTTTTGAAACTATTCATTCAATTCCATTGCTTATAATTGTTGAAGAATATTTTGCAATTGTTTTCGCGTTATTGATAGCATCACTTGCTCAGCTTTATTTTACGATTGCCTTTTCATTAATAGGAATTCTTTATGTTTATGTTTTTTATAAATTGTTTTCAGATGATGAAGATAAGGAGAATGTGTGAAGTAAATGAGGTTAATTAGCTATATATTAATTGTAATAGGAATATTACTTTTAGGTTCACAGGTATCAGCTATATCTTTATTTAATGCACAAGATATCTCTAAAACTTATCTTCAAGCCAATGAATTGATTGATGCGTTCTCTCAAGGAAGTATATCCTGTGATAAAAATGCATATTTTGTAATTCCAATTCTTTCCAATTCTAATGCGCTTTCCTTCTTTGTAATAATCTCTGAAAAGGATGGAATAGTTTATTCTGGAAAGGACGAAACAACTGCAATAAATCTAATTAAGTCAGAATATATTTTGAGATCTCTTTATTATTCAAATACCACTAATTATCTATCTCCTCAATTGTTTGATAGAATTGATAGATTGATTTCTGTTCTCGAGTCCAAGAAATCTAGGCTTGATGGATTGATTTCTGCGGATTATCCTTATTCTGTTAGATCAGAAATAACAACTACAAAAAATAAACTTGTTACTTTGATTACTTCCCTGGAGGTTCTTAAAGCAAACCTAAAAGAAATGTATGATCTCCAGCAAGCTTTCGTATATTCTCCAAATTGTTCAAATCAAAATACACTTGTTGGTAAATTCAGTTCTTCTTTTGTTGGATATTCTGATATATCCGCTCAATCATTAGAATATCTTGGCGCAGTTGATACTTCAACAAAAGCAATTGTTGCAAGTAGTGATTTATCAGATGATGATAAGAGAAGCATATTGAGTTTTATAAGTGCCCCAACTAATTTGAACTCAGAAATTACATTTATTTATGATTCTTTATCTTCAACAAATAAGTTTTATTCAGATATTGTATTAACTGTAGGTAATACAACTAATAATAAAGGTCTGATGCTTTATTATAATAATTTCATATCCAGGCAAGATTATGTAACCGCAAAATCACTGCTTTTCGATTTTGATTCTGATTTCCCTAAGTATAGTAATCTTGATAGTGTGTTACAGGTAATAGTTAATCCTGATAACATAATTTATTGGCAAGTACAGGATGATGTAACAACAATCATCTCTGAATATACAATTATTAAAGAACAATATGAAAAGGGGCAATACAAAGAGGTTATTAAAAAGATTCCAGGAATTAAAAGTAAAGCAAAGAACGTGCTTGCAGAAGGGTATATAGTTTATGAGAATGATACAAGTGTTCTTTACTATTGGTTTGCTGGTGGAATTATCTTTGTAATTATATTAATTATAATTGTTAGAAAGATCCAGTCAAGGAATAGGAAAAACAGACCAAAGAAAAAGAATAATGATAGTTTCTTTGGCACTGGTGAAAATTCTCTTTTTGAATAAAATAGTTATAATTATTCAATCTTTATTTTTTCGGTTGCTTTATAATTGTTTATTGCAATCTTAAACTCAACATAGTCTTTTGGAGGATTCTTACATAATTCATCTATGAAACTTTTTCTGGATGTAATTAATGTAAGTAAATCATTAGGTTCAATATTGTGTTCTCTAGAAATATCTTTTAATAAATCAGAATTGTAAATAATTGGAAGCTTGGTTGTGAATAAATCTCCTTCTTTTTGTTCTGGTTCTTTCTCATAGGATTTGTAGATTGCATTATATTCTACTTTTCTTGTTTTTATATTAAATCCACGTATTTCATCTAACTCTTTTACTTCTCTGTTCATCTCATCACTACCTTTGAATCCAGTAACTATTACAATATCTAAACAGGTTAATAATGATGGATCAAGAGAGATAGGTGGTGTTGTTAATCTTGTAACTAAGCTTTCTACACTCTTTGAGTGCACAGTTGATAATGAGCAGTGACCAGATGCCATACCTTGGAACATAAGTGACATTTCTTCTCCTCTAACTTCACCAAGTATTAAATAATCTGGTCTTTGTCTAAATGATTCTTTTAAAAGATCTAACATGGTGACTTCACCATATTTCTTTCCACTTGTATCTGGAGGACCAAATCCTGGTCTTGTGATCTGTGGAATCCAATTTTCCATTAAAAGGTTTATTTCTCTTGTGTCCTCGATTGAAACAACTCTTTGTGCAGATGGAATGAATGAAGAAATTACGTTAAGTAAAGTTGTTTTTCCACCTGCTGTTGGTCCAATTAATATCATATTCTTCTTGAATTCAAGTGCAGTCCAGAGGTAAGCAGCAATTGTTGAATTTATTGTTCCTGAGTTGATTAGATCAATTGCGGTTAATGGTTTTTGTGGGAACTTTCTGATTGTAAATGTTGGTCCTCTTGTTGATACATTGCTTGTGAGCGTTGCATTTACACGAGAACCATCTGGAAGTATTGCATCAAGTAATGGAGATGCATAAGAAACATAGCTTTTACAAAGATGTGCCATTTTTATTATGAATTGTTGTAGCTCTTTTTCTGTATCAAATTGTATGTTTGTTATTATGTGTCCATACTTACGGTGAACAATAAATATTGGTATTCCTATTCCATTACATTCAACATCTTCTATTAGGGTATCATGCATTAATGGTTCTACCTTATCAAGTCCATTTACTTGTCTGATAATATAATATACTATCTTGTCTTTTTGTTGTTTGTTCATTTTCACTTTATTCTTCGTAAATAGCTTTTCTATCATCTCATACATTTGACTTTCATTAGTGAGATCAGCAAGTGAAATTTTATTTATTAATGAGGTTTTTGTTTCTTCTAATATCTTTGCTTCTTCCTTAGTTAGTTCTGGTTCAGCAACAGTGTATCTTTTTGCTGTGTTTCCCATTTCTTGTATGAATGCATATGCAAATCCAGGAATTAAAATTTGATAATTTTCTGGTAATAAATCCTTAGGAATTTCAAACTCAGGCATTTCTGCAACTACCTTTGGTTTAGCTTTAGGCTTTTCAATAACCCCTGTCTTTTTATTTTTCAGGAATAATTCATTAAGAGTATTAAATATAGATGTTGATGGTTTCTTTTCTGTTACTTGTATCTTTCTTTCAACCTTTGGTATGTCTTGGCTAACTGTTTTTGAACTAACTATTGGTTCTGTGATTCTTTCTGGTTTATTAACTTCTTCTCTTCTTGATACTTTGCTTGTTGACCTTATTATTTCAGTAGTAGGTATCTTTTCTGTCTCAATTATTGATGGTTCTGGTTTAATAGCAACTACCTTTACAGGTATTTTGCTTTTCGGGGTTTCTTGAATAGGAGTGATTTCTTTTTGTTTCTCTTCCTTTTGCTTTTCTTCTCCAGGAATACTTGATTTTAATTTTTTACCACTAAATATTTTTAATATTCCACTTGGTCTGTTTTTTAGTTTATACCTTTTTATCCTACCAAGTCCAAAATCATTTGCAATCTCAACTAATAAACCATTATATTTAACAATCTCAGTAATTATCTTTATATCTAATGCTTTAGAATTAGTTAATAGATTTTTAGTTTTAAGAGAAGCATAAGCTTCTTTTTCAGAAATCTTTTTGTTAATTAGTTTCTTGAAGATATCATAATCTTCTTTATTTCTGCTTGATTCAAGTTTTTTAAGAGAGTCTATGCTCTTGATAAATTCCTTTAGTTTTTCGGTTTTGGGAAATTGCATATTCTCTCATTTTTCCCATATTTTATTCTTTATTTTCCTCTACTATTTTTGCAGCATCTTCTATTTCTGTTTTCTGATTATATGCATCTTTGAGTAGGTTTAAATTATCGCTTATTGTATTAACGCATTCTGCAACCTCGTTCCAAATCTTTTTTCTTTTGTTTGTATTATCTTCAAGATTCTTTTGGTTTAATTCTTGCATAGTTGCATAAGTAAACTTAGTTATTGTATCTGCTTTTAGCTTTTCCTTTGCTCTTTTAATTTCTTCATCGATCTTTTCCTTTTGATCTTCGAAGGTCCTAAGCATTTCAAGCTTTGCTGTTATATCATTGCTTCTGTTTTCAATAACATCTAATAGTCCTATTATATCTACCATAAAATACACCTTTTTTCTTTAATTATAATATATTATATTAATCATTTTATATCATAAAATATATGTTGATATCATTTATAAATATATCTTTTTTATACTTTTTTAAAAATCACACTCCATTTATATCTGAGTTATTGGGGTCACTTCCTCTAACGTAGCTTATATGGTTTATATCTGCTCCTGCTATTGCTATATAGTATGATATTTTTGTGGCAGAATTAACATCTACTGAACAGCCTCCAATTGATATGTTGTTGGGGTTTAGTTCACTAGTAACTTCAATTGTTGTACTAGTCAAAATTCCTTTTTGAGTTGCTCCAGTATAGTTGCTTAAATATATACTATTATCATCACTTATTATTGTACATATGCTTACTTCAAAATTGTGTGCTTTTATGAATTCAGATGCATCTGAATTTAGGTTGTCTATGGTAGTAGTTGTTATGTTTGATTCAACAAGATATTTAAGCTCGTTTTTATAATTGTCACTTAATTTATTTGATGTATATTCCCTAAATGGTTCGGGCTTAAACAAAAGAAAAAGCGAAGTAATAAATGATATAATAATAACAACAATTATTATATAGGTAAAACCTTTGCTTGTTTTCATTTAATCCACACCGCTATTGAAACAACTTTATTTATATCTATAAAATAATAATCTATGTTTTTTTTTGTGGTTGTATTTGTTTGATTATAATTATTACAATCAGATGTGATCCCATCACAAATGGATATGCTATATGATACATCCATATAATTGTATAATGAATCATATACTAATTGTGCATTACCATCTTCTACAAGTAATCTAAATGATGGGTCTTGTGCTTTTAACTTAAGTAATTCATATGTTCTCTCAGTTATATTTGTTGACATTTGTTTTTCAGGAATGTTTTGAATTAAAAAGAAAACAAATGTAAATAAGAAAAGTATTGCAATTACAACTTCAAGTGATTTAATCATATTTTATTCAAATTTAATTTATCATTCCATCAATCATGTTTTCTATTATTGAGAAGTACTTTTCTTTATCATCATCTTCTGATAAATACTCTGGTGGAAGTGCATAGTATGCAACCTTGTTTGAATTACTAGTAACAATCAAAGGAAATACATCTCCTCCACCAGCAACTGTGTTTGTATCTTTAAATAATTTTGAACCATAATCAATCTTAAGAGGAACAGCATTATTGCCAATAACTTCGACTATTGCAAAATCATCTCTTATTGGTAAGCTAGTTTTTAGAGCATACACTAATGGATGATTAGAAGATGGAATTAGATTTCCATTTGAATAATCAGGATATTTAGTTATTATTGATTTATTATCATATTCATTTATCTTATAACTTTTTTCTAAGCAATCCTTTATATTACAAAAGGTATCAACATAGGACACCCCAAGAAACTCATCAAACCTAATCATGTATCCTTCGCTATCAAGTCTTGCCCATTTTCCAATTAAATTAGTATCATAAGTTCCGTCTATATCTCCAATAGTTAAGTATTTATCTATCCTGTCTTTTATTTCAACACCTGCATCCCCAATCCAGATTAGTCTTCCGCCTTTGGAAACATAATCTTGAAACATAACTAGTTGATTTGTGGATATGTTTCTTGCTCTTTCAACAATAACTAAGCTCACCCCTTTTAGCTTTTCTGAGCTCATGTAGTTTATGTTTTCTAAAGTGGGATGTAATCCTAAATGTTTTTTATCAGAGATTATTTTATTTAATAGGTATGGATTTCCAAGTCCCTCTGTATCATTTGGATCATAAATAATAAGAATGCTTGGTTGTGTTCGTCCAGTAATTAGAGTTTGTGTTCCCCAATAAACATTGCACATTCCAGGAACAGATCTGCATCTTAAGTTTCCTGTCCAAATCATTGCGAACAACAATATTATCAATAATAAAAGAATAAACAAACCTCTTCTCATTATTTTCTTTTGCTTATCATTCATTTATAATCTTCCTTGAATATAGGTGCTTTTTTATTTAATATATATCATAGTAACCTATTTAATAATTACCTATAATAGATATATATAGATATTTACTTAAAAAAGGGTGTTATATTATATGAAATGGCAACATTCAAAGAATACAAGTCAAAGTCCAAGCTCAGCAATTGGGATTATGAAATTTAATGAAACAATGGGGGGGCCAAAACTAACTCCTGAAACAGTAGTTGCTTTAACAATAGGTTTTGCTGTATTAATAATAATATTAAAATTTATGGTCTTTTAAAAAAAGTATATTAATTTAGGAGATATTATTTCTCCCCTATTTTAAAGATTTATATCCTTTTTAAGAAATAAGATTAGCCAAGCAAATCACTGGTTTTCTATTTTTTTCTTATCTGTTAAATCAAATCTATTCTCTTTTGAAACAATCTTCTTTTTTATTATTGATTCTAGTTCTTTTCTTGCATTTCCTGAAACTCGTCCACCATCATTTGCATCCTTCTTAAGATTAGGGAAATCTTTTGAATCTCTTTCTTTTGTAATTTCTTTTGTACTTAGTTCTCCAAGCATTGTAAAAATTAACTCTACATCTGTCATGTTATCTCGAAGATTTTGATTTTTAAACTTTGGATCTAAATTTTTTATAATTTTATGTTCTTTTGTTGTTACATCAAATACAGCTTTTGAGATTTCATCAGTTAATATCCCATAGTATTTACTTTGTTTAACACCTCTTTTATTCCACTCATCAGTTAAGTCAACTCTAATTATTGTTCCTCTAATTCTTTTAGCAATCCAATCTTCTGAATATCCTTTTAATTCATAATATCTTTTAGCTCTTAAATATAATAATTCTGGGTTTTCAATTTCTTGTATTCTTTCATAACCTGTTTTTGCAAGCCATAATTTGAATGGTTCAGCTTTCTTTGATGGAATGGATTGGACAATTCTAAACAATCCTTCTGTATTTGAACAATCTGTTTCTCTTAATTTTCCATCTTCTGCAACTAATTTCAACTGGTGACAAATTGTCACCACTTCATTACTCTCTTCTTTAAGTCTTTGGCTAAGTTTATTCCAATATTTTCTTGGGTCTTCACTATCAGTTAATGCTCGAACAACATCAACGACAGAGAACCACCATTCATCATTGTACCATATTCTTCTTATTTTTTTAGTTTCAAAAATAGCAATTGCATTTTCTTTATTTTCCATAAACAATCACTCCCTAAGATATATTATAGAAATTGTAGTGTATATCTCTTTTGGAGGGGGGTAGCTGTCCAAGCATATATGCAGTTAGTTTATGCAGAATCTATCCTATAAATAGCGATTTTCATTTACTTAATAAACAATTAGTTTGGTTTAATTAAGATCGTAGCCATTTCTTTTGTTCCATTAGAATTAAGATAGTAGGCGTAGTTTTCATAGATACTACTATACGTTTCTCTGTTTACTCCTTTTTCAGCAAGTGTAATTCCATTTGTTAAACTTAAGTAATAACTATTTGAATCAACAAGTTCATCTATTTTTTCAGAAGTAATTATTCTTTGCTTATCTTTAATTATATTTATTTTTGGATATTCAGTGGTTATGCTATCTTCTCTAAACCTAAACTTTAAATAAACAGTTGATGTACAATCGTGTATGTTAGCTGTGTTTGCTGAAGCAGAATAGAAGTTACATTCTTGTTTGTTACCATAAACATCAAATACATTTATCATTATATACCTTGTATCTGCTCCTTCTGTTCTTTTAAGTCTTATTGATTCATAGGTTTGATCAAGATAATTCCCATCAATTGTTAGATTATTATCAAAAACCACATTTACACTCCCTGTGTCAAGAACATATATCCAAAACTCTTTTGCTTGCGGGAATAATATTATTCTTCTATATCCAAGTGGATTTCTAATAATTGATATTACGTTTGTATCACCTACACTTAGAGCACTATCAAAAGTCATTGAGAAATCGGTTGTTACATCTGTATCTTTAAACAAAATCATATCTGCGGTTGAATCAGTTATTGATGCACTTATGTTTTTTGTATTTACTGTTTTTGCTCCAGAAACAGAAACCAGGTTGTTGTTTTTGTAAATAATAAAATCATCCATTTGTGAACCAGAGTTGATTCCATTTATTTTTATTTTTCTTGTTGTGTCATAATCCTTGTTTGCAAGCACTTCAGTTCCATCAATTGAGCAAGACACTATGTTTTTATCAGAGTATCCAAATCCTATTTCTCTCCAAGTACTTGACTTTGCAAGCGCAATTGTATCTATTGTTGTCGTGCTTCCTTCATCAATCTCATAAAGCACAGCTCCAGAACTACTTATTTGACAAAAGAAAGTATTATCTGCATCTAGATAATTAAAATAAACATTAAGATCATTTGCAGTTGTTATGAGATTTGCATAATAATCAGAATACTCGTTATTAGTAGTAATACTTATATTAAATATATTTAGTCTTCCATTTGTTATACTTGGTGCTCCAGAGTTAAGAGTAAATGTATCAAGATAATTATAATCATCAAAGCTTTCATTTAATATTTTTGTCCTTGCTGAATTATAACTTGTATTTGAATCAAAATTATAGAAACTAGCCTTCTCATAAACAAGTCCAAAAGCAACATTACTATCAACAACAGAAGTAGAATCCCCTCTTCCTTGATTCATATCAAGATTAACAAAATAAGGATAAATTTCTCCATCATTTGCGGTGTTTATTATTTCATAGCTGGTTACAACATCAGTAACAGAGTTAAATATATTTGATGCAGCAATTGAATCATAATCAATTTGATTGATTGGTAGGTAGTTTGGAAGATATGTAAGCAATCCAATAATAACTAGAAAGAAGATTCCACTTGATATAATCCAGTCAATATAATCCATAATTACCCTCTATACTGTTCTATGTTTAATATAATATATTTTAAAAACATATTTATTTAGGATATTAATAGTATATTTTTATAAACTAGATAATATATGGATCCTAATGATAAAAAAATATTTTTTACGAATATTAAATGGTTAGTAATTTCAAAGATAGTTGTTTATATTCTATCTATTATAACAATTACTTTGATTCCAAGATATCTTGGTGTAGAGGCATATGGTCAATTAAATTTTGCAATATCCTTTGTTGCTTTATTTGCAATAATTGGAGACTTAGGAATAACCACACTTGTCTACAGAGATGTTTCGAAAAATCCAAAGCTAGCAGATAAATATTTTAATAACCTATTTATATTTAGAATTATTTTGTCCATAATTATGGGATTAATAATTGGATCTATAATCCTATTTATGAATAAGAGTCATATTGTTAATATATTACTAATTATTGCAATATTTTATGAAATAACACTTATTTTTAGTAGTCTGTTTACAATTATATTAAGTGCTCTTCAAAAAATGAAATATATTGGAATCTCAGAAATATTGGCAAAACTTATCTACACAATTTCAATATTATTAATAATTTTTTTTAATTTTGGAGTACTTGGTGTTATGTTATCCTATTTGTTTTCTGTGAGTGTGGGGTTTATTTTTTTATGGATTATTCTAAAAAAATATATACAAATAAAACTGAGATTTAATTGGAAATACATTAGGAATACTTTGTATAGAGCTTTGCCATTTGCAATAATTATTATTACAAGTAGTATTTATTTTAATATAGATAGACTCTATATTTCATTAATACATGGGGATTATCAAGTTGGATTATATGCAATAAGCTATACGTTTTACATGCTTTTGATATCTATAACTTCTATCTTGTATGTAGTGTTTTTTCCAATAATTTCGAATTATATAAATAACAAATTAAAATTTACTGACTTATCAAATAAATTCATTAAATTGATATTTATTATTTCAGTACCAATATGTATAGGTTCTATTTATTTATCAAAAAAAATTATTGCATTAGTGTTTGGATATAAATATGTTCCTGGATTTATTGCATTTGATATAATTTTAGTTTTCTTTTTATTTAGTGCAATTAATCAGTTCCATAGTTCATTGCTTCAGATAAATAATAAAGAGCATTTTTATTATAAATTATTGATTGCAGCAAGTGCATCAAACATTCTTCTTAATTTTATTGTTATCCCTTATTTTGGAATAATTGGGGCCGCAATAACTACATTAATTTCAGAATTAATAATATGTATTGGAGCATCAATTTTAATTAGAAGAAAAATTGTAGTTGTTAATTATTTAAAAGAATTATTTGGGCCATTAATTAGTTGTATTGTTATGGTTATTGGGCTTGTTTTGTTTGATTTAATCTATCCAACAGGGTTATTTCATAATAAGTTTGATGTGTTAATTAATGTGGGGGTTGGGGCAATAATTTATTGTGTTATGTTATTATTAACCAGAAGCCTATCTTTTAAAGAAATTAGGGATATTATTTTAAATAGGAAATAATTATTTTGTTGATTCTACTCTTTTCCAAATTTCTTTTTGTGATTTCTTTTTCATATTTATATCCCTATAGATTACAAACCACAAATATAATCTTGCAAAGAATAAACAAGCCATCCAAAAGAATTCACGCACACTTGAAATATATTTTAATATCCTAAATGCACCAGAGGTTTCAGAAGCAAATGATCTTCCATAGAATGATGTGATTTTCTTAATCTGGTTATATCCACCTGCACTTCTTTTCTTCTGATTTACCCAGTCTTTAAAATTAGTTGGATATTTAACATAAACTTTTGCTTTTGGAGCATACTTAATTATTCTTTTCCTTTCATAAACCTTGTAGGAGATATATCCATCTTCTGATAATAATTCAGTAGGTAATTTAGGGAATAGTTCTTTTCTAATTGCAAATAGATAACCTGAACAAAAAAACTTTCCAGAAGAATTTAATTTTTGAATTCTTATTTCATGTGCCATATTTGCTAAAACATGTGACCAATATCCGTACATATTATTTCTTGGGTTAGTTGAAACCACGTTTCCGGAAACAGCTCCTACTAATGGATCAGAGAATGGGTTGATTATTTCAGATATTGCCTTTGAATCAACATATACATCTCCATCAGTTAAAACAAGTATATCTCCTTTTGTTTTCGGAATAACTAGATTTAATGCAGCAGATTTTCCGTTACCAGTGTCTTTGATAGCTATTACTTTTTTATGCACTCTTGCAGCATTAAGTGTTTCATCGTCAGGTGCAACTACAATTAGTTCAAGATTAGGAATATCTTGATTAAGAATAGATGTTATTGCTTTTCCAATGGTTTTTGGTTCTTTAAAGGATGTGATAATAACACTTATTTTCATATATATTCAATACACCTACACAAATATAAATATTTTGTTAGTTAAGTAATATGATTATTATGAAGATTGCATTAGTTGTTCCTTATTTCTCTGGTTTTGGTTCTAATGAATCAGAGATAACAGAAGAACTTATGAGAAAAGGACATGAGGTAACTGTTTTTACAACAAATGTAAGATCTGGATCTAGACTTAAAGATATTAGTTATTCATTAAATAATAATTTTAATATTAAGTATGTAAAAGTAATCAAAAATTTTCTTGGTTGGCCATACACAGTTGATTTTTCTCAAGAACTAGAAAATTTTGATTTAATTATGGGAGAAGAGGATTATCAATACACAACATACGTTGCATATCTTGCTGCAAAAAGATATAATATTCCAATAATTGTATCAAATGAAAGATATTATTTACCTGCATTTCCAAAATCTTTATTTTTGAAAGCAATAGAAGCAATCTACACATCTAAGATAAGAAGTTATGTTCCTTTTATTACCGTTCATGCAGGAAGTGCAAAAAATTATTTAAGATCAATTGGATTTAAAAAAAAAATTCACGTAATTTTTACTGCAATAAATTTAAATAAATTTAAGATCAAAAAATCTAATTTAATTAAAGATAAATATAAACTAGATAGAAAAGATAAAATTATTTTAACAATAGGAAGATTAGTTCCATTTAAGAATTATTTTAGGCTTATTGAACAGTTTAGTTTACTTCCATTAAACTACAAGCTGATAATTGTAGGTAAAGGAGAGCTTGAGTGCGAATTCAAAAAATATATTCAAGAAAGAAATATTAAAAACGTAATCTTAGAAACAAATTTCATTGAACCACAAATAATACACGAATACATAAACTCTAGTGATATTTATATTCAACCAAGTTTAATTGAACCATTTGGTATTGCTGTTCGAGAAGCAATGGTACTTGGTAAACCAATTATTGTTACAAAAGAGGGTGGCATGATTGAAGCAATAAACAGAAATGGTGCATATATTTCAAAAGAGATAAATAATTTGAAAGAAAAGATAGATTTATGTTATAAAAATAGAAAAAAATTTAGTAAAAAATCAATTGAACTTTCTAAGATGTATGATGTTTCAAGTATTTGTGATCAATATTTAAAACTAATTAAATAAATCTTCGTTTTAATTTTAGTGCTGCCCTTATTATGTATTTTGGCAAATAACTTATTATGAAGTAAATAGTTACTCTATCCTTATATCCAAATAACTTAAAATATTTTCTTGAGTATTTTCTAAGATTTTTATAATCTTGTTTATGAAAATTATAAAATATTTCACTTGAGATTACGTCTCTATTATTTGAGGTATCTGCATTTATTTTAAATATTTCATTTGGGTCAAATTTGTTGTAACTATCTTTTCCAAATTTGATTCTTTCTTTATAAAATTCTGATGCTTTCTTTGCAAATAATAATTGCTTATTTCTTTTTTCCATTGATGTTTGAGTATTATGCACTCTGTAATGAAGTAAAACTTCTTTGATATTTGATAACTTTTTTCCAGCACTCATAAGTTGCAAGAAAAAATCAACATCTTGTGCAAAATATATTTTTTCACGATATCTTATCTTAGTATTGTTTCTAAACATAATACTTGGATGACAAATCCTATTAGTACCATTAATCATATCTTTCTTAATTTTATTTTCATTTGTTATTGTTTTTATTTTATTTATTATTTTATTATTTTCATCAATATAGTAGTTTCCGGTTCCAATTAAAAAAACACCCTGGTTCTTTTCAAGATAATTTATTTGCATTTCTAATCTTTCTGGTAGTGAAATATCATCGTGATCCATCATTGCAATGTATTTTCCTTTTGCAGCATCAAGTCCTTTATTTGATGAAAGGGATATTCCAAGATTTATTTGATTATTAATTATTTTTATTCTACTATCTTTTTTTTTATAAGCTTTAATTACTTCAAGAGTATTATCAATAGATGCATCATTTACGATTATAAATTCAAAATTAGAATATGTTTGATTAAGAATACTATTAATTGTTTGATGAATTAATTTACCTGAATTATACACAGGCATTACAACACTTATAGCTGGCTTATTCATAATCTCACTTTTCAACTTGCAATTCAAACTCTAAAAACATTGCAGGAATAATTCCTGATAGAAATATTGTGTGAATTTTCTTTAAAGGTTTACAACTATTAAATAACCATTCAAATAATATTAAGTATTTATTGAATTTAATTTTTTTCTTAATTATCTTAAATCTTGCATTTGAATAATAATTAAGTCCTGCGTCTGTTGTGAAATAATCTAATGTAAAATATGTGTAAAATTGTTTGTGGGTTGGATCACAAAATGCCCACACACTTGGAGTATGGGGCACAATTATTTTTATTTTAGCATTATTTTTTGATATCCTCCAAATTTCTTCAATTGGTTGCACAATAGAATCCAGATGTTCCATTACGTTATCTGCAATAATTTCATCAAAATAATTATTTTTAAATGGCCAAGGATATTTATTCAAGTTATGCACTATATTTACTCCTTTTAATTTAACTGAATCGAGATTAATGTATTCTTTTAATATCTTATTTCCGCAACCAATATTTAATTTATTCATATTTATCACAAATGTGCATATTTAATTTATTCTTGTTTTCTTGTATGTACTTTGGAAATGTATTATCAATTTTTACAAACTTAATTTTTCTTTCAGAATTTAATATCAATACTTTATTTTCTTTAATTTTTTTAATTATTTTTTCTTTTTCCTTTTTTTTATCTATGTTTTCATAATCTGAAAGTGATTTTAATTTATCATTTATTCTTGTCCATCCACCTAAATAAGAAAAGTGCCATCCAGAATTTATTATGTTTCCAGAAAAGATGTACCTGATATTATGAGGCTTACTTTGTAAGTCATTTTTTAATGTAATAAATTTACATGCTCTTGTAGTTACTGCTGCGTGATTTGAATCTCCGTTTAAATAATAAAAGTACCATTCTTGCTTTAGTTCAACGATATTTTTGTTTGGGAATATTTTTTCTATGGTCCTATTAATCTTTCTTATTATTTTGTTTTTCAAGGTCAATTTAGAGGTATTAAATAAATTAAAAAAGTATATTAGTTTAACATTAATTAATCTATTTACTTTTTCAGCAAGATTTCTTTTTGAAGTTAATCTCTTTATAATTTCAGGGAAATCATTTTTGTTTGGAATTTCATCAAGATCAGATATAAAGATAATATCATCATCTTTACATTTTGTTAATCCTCTCATTATCTGATTTCGTTGATAATTTTCAAGAACCCAAGCTCCTCTTTTAATATCTGGCATATCATCTACAATCACATGTATGATTTTTTTATTGAATTTTTCAAACATTTTTTTATTATTTTCAAAATAAAGTGATTTTGGTAAACCAGTTTGTGTTTTTGTGGCTTCAACTAAAACAAAATAGTCAACTGCATCATTTAACTCATTCAATCTTATTTCAAGTAGATCAAGTTCATTAAAGAATGTAAAACAATCATATATTTTCATAGTATTATCTCATTTATTATTTATTAAAATGAATTTCAAATACTTCGTTTCCGGTTAGATATTTGTGCATTTCTTTTTCATTAATTGTTTTTTGATTATAAATTATTGTTGTGATCTTAAATTTGTATTTTTTAAGTAAAGCCAAAAATAAATTTGACTTTTCTATATCTTTTGAATTAAATAAATGTAACTCCATTCTGATTTCTTTTACGTAATATAATATATTTGGATTATTTAATAAACTATATTCGCATCCTTCGCAATCAATTTTTAATAAATCAATTGCTTTTGGAGATCCAATTAACTTGTATAGGTCGTCCCAAGTAATTGTTTTTATGGTTGTATTCCCATTTACAGATATTTTTGAGCATCCGTCTTGTTTAGGAACTTCTATTTTAAGTGTAGTTTTCTTTGCGTGTATCCCAAAATTATATGCAATAATATGTTTAATTTTATTTAATTTTATGTTTTCAGTTAATCTATCATATATCTTTGGTACGGGTTCAAATGCAAATATTTTCTTTGCATCTTTACTTAGAAATATAGAAAAATCACCTGCATTTGCTCCAACATCTACAATTATGTTCTTGTTTTTTATGTTTTGAATATCATAATAGTTATAAAAATATTCAATAACTAATAAATAATCTGTAACTGTTTTTAGATTAAAACGAATCCCGTTTTTTAAAGTGATAGTTTCCATTGTGGTTATTCCAAGATATTTTTTAATAAAATATGAATACATAAACTTATTTGGAGAACTATATTTTTTTTTAACGTATTTTTTAAGTTTAAAAAACGAATTAATTTTTCTTATTATTGGATTCATGCATATCTTTATTTTCCATTTTTTACATACATCATAGCTAATTTAAATATTATCTTTGGGTTTTTAAATAGTGTTTTTATTCCTTTTGTTAGAACATAACTTATTTTTTCTCTTCTACTCATTAATCCAAAGGTTAATTTATTTCCAAGCATAATTACTTCCTCAAAACTATGTTCAAGCAAATAATATGGCATTGGACAATCAGTTAGCCAAAAGTCATCATCAATTTTCTTTGCTTTTTTCATAGCAGTATAAATCTCTGTTCCAGGGAAAACAATTAATATACTCCCCCCCCTTATTGGGTTGTCAGGTTTGATTTTATTTAAAATATTAATTGTTTCATCAATTGTTTTTTCATTTTCACCAGGATTGCCTACCATGATGCTTGCATTTGCATATATTTTATATTTATGGCATAAATTAAATGAATAAATAATATCCTTTACAGTAAAACTTTTTTTGATATTCTTTAAAATAGTTGGAGATCCAGATTCGACTCCAAAAATTAGTTTATTACATCCTGCTTTTTTCATCCATTTTATTGTTTTTTCATCAAGGCAATCAACCCTTAAACTTGTACCCCAAGTTATTTTTTTATGAAGCTTTCTTTTTATTATTTCTTTACATATTTCAATTGCTCTTGCTTTATTTAATGTAAAGTGATCATCCCAGAATCTAATATTATTTATACCATAATTTTTGTAAATAAATTCCATTTCATCAACAGTGTTTGTGGCAGATCTTGCTCTCCATTTTCTCTCCCAATAAAGGCAAGTTGAGCAGAAGGTACATTCATAAGGGCACCCTCTTGAAGATATCATCATTCCATTTATTGCATTTTTTGCTCTACTGAATTTGTCATCCCCTCTGTATCTTTTTAAATCAAGTCCATCATAAATTGGAAATGGAATCTCATCAAGATTTTTAATTAATGGTCTTTGTGCTGTTTTTATTATTTTATTATTTTGTTTATAAGCTATCCCTTTTATTTTGGAGATTGGTTTTTTATTTATGTAAGCATTTAGTAATTCTTTTAATGTTTCTTCCCCCTCTCCTAATACAACCACATCAATCTTTGCTAATTTAAACATGTGATAAGGAAAGAAAGTTGCGTGACTTCCCCCAATAATTATCTTAATGCTTGGATATATTTTTCTTGCAAGTCTTGCAACCTCGATTGTACTCATTCTTGTATCTGTCCAGCAAGATAATCCAAGTATATCCGGTTTTTCTTTTCTTAATATTTCTTCTACTCTGCTAAATGAATCTCTTGCAAGATCAATGGTTTTTGCATCATATCCTTCATTTTTTGCAACTGCTGCTAAATAACATAATCCAAGAGGAATCCATTCTAATTCATTTGATTGAGTATAATTACTTACTCTGTGTTGTGGAGGATTGATAAATATAATTTTCATATTAATCTTTAAATTGTGGTTTATTCCCAGGCATAAGTTATCTTATGCTCGCCTGTCTTTGTTCTTGTCTTATACCCTATATCTTTTAGGTTCTTTTCTACTACTTCTCTTGTGTCTGATCCATAGTCCTTTCTGTAATGATATGTTGCTATTGCCATGTTTGGCTTCTGATTGAATCTTATGTGCTTCATGTCTTCTGTTATCTCTATCTCGCTTCCTTCCGCATCCATCTTTATGAAGTCTATCTTGTTTATGTGGTTTGTTCTTATGAATTCTGAGAGGGGGATGGCTTGAACTGTGATAAGGGAGTTCTTTGTGTTTGTTCTAAAGCTTCTTGCAACTATTCTTGATCCTGCTTTCTTTTTGAAAAACCTATATTGTCCTGACTTATTGTAAACCCCCTTGTTGATTGGAATTATGTTTCTTATGTTGTTTTCAATTAGGTTTTCTTTTAATATATTAAAGCTATCAGGGTTTGGCTCAAAGCAATAGATTTTTCCTAAAGGCCCTACTGCTCTTGAGACTGCTAGTGAATAAAGCCCATGATACCCACCAATATCTATAACTATATCTCCTTCTTTGATGGAATAATGCTTGTTGTATGCTTCTATTGAATGATTTATATCATATACCATTTTGATATCTGTTTTTACTACGTATTCTCCAAAGTTGATTAGAAAGTTTGTGGTTGTGTCTATGTTGTTGTGGATTGAGTGCTTGAATATTTCTTTAAATACTCTTATTCCAAGCTTGATCTTCTTAAAATCAGTTTTGATTGTTTTGCTGTTCTTTGTAAGATAAATATAATTGTCTTGGTCTATTCTATAATCAATTCTATTTATTGTTAATAGAAGCTTGTTCCAAAAAGATAAATTTGAGTTTGATTTTTCGTTCATAATGATTGCTTGCTTGTATTTTTTAAATAATTTATTTGTTTTTACTTTTATTTTGGTTTTACATAAATAGTTATGTTCTTTTTTATATCAAGGTACTCATCATCTCTGTATGGGTGTTTGTATGTTATGTTTAGCACGCATGCTCTTGATGTGTTTATTGCTGCAGGGCCTTGAAGAAGATCTATTATCTTAACATTAATAAGTGCAGTTTGATCAGAGCCAGCAAGTATTTTCATTGTTTTATAAATATTTGCAACGTAAATGAAATTATTACAATCGTTTTTATCTCCACCATTTTCAATTGCTATTCCAACAACCTCTATGTTTATTGGATTGTTGTTTGTAAGTTTTAGGTTTAGATATTCTTCTGTTGTTGTGTTTAGGTTTTCATCATAAACAAGATTTACTGTTTCTTTGCTTAATGCTCCTATAAACTTAATTTGTGGTTCTTTTATTTCTATTTCAATAGGGAAGTTTTGATCTTTTGTAAATGAGCTTGATTTTACAAAAAGTGTTCCTGTAATTGTATCAGCCTTAGCGCTTGTTGGAACAGTTATATTAATTAACTCTTCTTTTGTTTCTTTCTTATTAACCATTGTTTGGTTTGCAGGAATATTAAACCAATTAGTAACGTCTCCATTGTTAATTGAATTAACATCAATTGAGTATGTTATATCATTAATTATAATATTATTCTTTGAATTATTGATTTTACAAATAAAGTTCTTAGTATCTCCGCTTGTAAGGGTTGTTTTCATGCTTGCGAGTGTGACTGTTAACTCTGGTTCCTTTAGAACATTTGTGGTTGTTGTTTTTTTATCAAGCTTGTATTTAATGCTTACTCCAAGTGATTGTTTATCTGCAACCTTTGTTGTTTTTGGAAGTCTAAAACTAAAGATTACGTTTTGCTTAGTTTGAGCAGATATCTTGAAAAGGGATTTGTCTTGCTCAATGTTATCTATATCAACTATCTTAAAATCATTAATATCTTTAATTATTCCTTCAAATTTTAGATTATCTAGATTATAATCTGTTGTTGGGCTTGTGTTTTCAAGAGAAACATTAAGTTGTAATTCTTGTCCAGCAAAAACTTGCAAAGGTGCTGTTACATCAGTAACTTTAAGCTTAATGTTTTTTTCTAAGATTATTGGCTGGGTTACATCAGATTTAAGAGTAAATGTTCCTTTCTTTGATGAATAATCTTTATTTTGTGCACTATACCAATAAGTTCCTTTTTTTAGCTTTATTCCTTCATTTGAAAGCGTTTTTTCTAAGTTTCCAAGCATGCTTTCATCTTTTGAGATTAGGATATTTGCTGAGATTGCATCTCCTTCTGTGTTTTTAACATCAAAGGTTACTACTGCATTATTAAAAAACAAGAAATAAACTATTGTACAAATAATTCCAATAACAATTAACCAAGTAATTGTGTTTTTAATAAGTTTACTGTTTTTGTTTTGGGTTTTGGATCCAGAATAATTGAAAGGAGAATCTCTATCATCTCTGTCTCTATCTCCAGAGCCTCCTCCAAATGGATCAAAACTACTCATATACTTCCCTGCATGTTCTTTTTAAGTTCTTGGCTTGCTTTTGTTAAAGCATATCTTGTTGTTAAAAGTTCATCTTTTAATTCTTTAATTAATTCAAGTGCTATTCTTTCTTTTGCAAGTTGAGTTTGGTCAAGGTTTGTGATATCATTGTTTAGTTGCTTAATGTGCCTATAGATGTTTGTTAATTCTTGTTCAAGATGAACAACGTGTATTTTAAGTAGAGTTTGATTTTGTTCAGTTACCTTGGTTTTTGAAATTAATTCTGATTCTAGATTAGATATTTTTGAAACCACCATTTTTTCTTTAGCTTCAAGCCATCTATATTCTTCAAGTTTTTTGTTTAATTCAATTATCTTATTATCTTTTTGAGAAACAATTGTCATTAATTGTTCGCTTGTTCTTTTTTGTGCACCAATGTCCACATACTTGTTTTCAATTGTTTTTTTTGCACCTTCTAGAAATAAAATAAATATATTTAATTCATTTTTTATTTCTTCTTCTAAATCATAGTATCCTTGAGGTCTTATAATCGCTTCTTTGATATTTAATAGATCATTATTTATTTCTTTTTTGTGCAATTCAATAAATAGATGTTTATTAACTTTATTAGTTAAGATTAAGAAGTTTTGATGAAATAAATCTAATTTTTTTGGATTGAGCTCTGAAATGTATTTAAAGTCTATTGTTCTATTTGTTTCTTGAGTCTCTTTACTTATTGTTTCTAAAGACTCTCTAAGAGAGCTTAATGTTCTAATTATTTCATTTTTTTCAAGAGTGTGAAGAGGATTTGTTATTATCCTATAACACTCTCTTGTTTTTGATAATAGTAAATCTATTCGTGTGTTTATATCTTCCATTTTTAATCATAATTTTTTGTTTTTTATTTAATTTACTTAATATATAATATACTGTTACATTTAATAATTTTTGTATTTATAGTATATAATAGAGAATAGAAGAAAGGTGAATAATAATGAATGAAACAATAAAAAACTTAACAAAAGCATTTATTGGAGAATCAATGGCAAGAAACAGATATACATTCTTTGCAAAGATTGCTCAAAAAGAAGGATTTGAACAAATTTCAAATATATTTTTAGAAACAGCTGAACAAGAACGAGAACATGCAAGTAATCTATATAAATTGATTAATGAACTTAAAAAGAAAGCTGGAGAAAGGATAGATTCAATTATTGTTGAATCAGAAGCTGGAGTTGTTTACGGGGATACTATTGATAATCTAAAAGCATCAATAGCTGGAGAAAACTATGAACATACAACTATGTATCCAGAGTTTGCAAGCATTGCAGAAAAAGAAGGATCTATAGAGATTGCAAAAAAGCTAAGAGCAATAGCAATTGCTGAATTACATCACGAAGAAAGATATAAGAAATTATTAAAAGAAATACAAAATGCAACAGTGTTTAAGAAAACAAATAAGGTTTATTGGATTTGTATTAAGTGCGGGTATATGGAAGAAGGAATGGAACCACCAAAGGAATGCCCATCATGTGGTCACTCAACAGCATACTTTCAAGTTAAATGTGAAGAATATTAAATGAGATAAGAAAGAGGAGATGAGAAGATTATGACTAAAGTTGGAGAAAAATATAAATGTTCAATTTGTGGTAATTTTGTTGAAATTAAAGAGGCTGGAGGAGGAACATTAGTTTGTTGTGGTAAATCTATGAATTTACAAGTAGTTGACGATGGAATAACCCCAACTGGTGATGAACAAAAGCATGCTCCAGTTATTGAAGTTAGAGGAGAAAAGGAGATTTATGTAAGGATTGGAGAAGTTGAGCATCCAATGACACAAGAGCATTACATACAATGGATAGAGATTAATGTAGATGGTTCAATGTATGTTAAGAGTTTAAATCCATGGGATAAACCAGAAACAACATTTAAGATTCCTATTGGAAGAAAGATAATAGCAAGAGCTAAATGTAATATACATGGTGTTTGGAAAACAGTTTATAATGGTCAATAATTTCTTTTGACCATTTTTTCATTTATTTATTAAATTATGTTATATTTGTTGGACAGACGGTGTATGAAAGATCTAATTTTAAAAATTAATGAGTTGAAAACATCTAAGATAAATTCTTTAATTGAAAAAAGAGCAAATGAATTTATAAGTTTTAAAAGAACTAACAAAAATCTATTTTCTGAACTTTGCTTTTGTACCTTAACTGCAAACTATAATGCAGAGAAAGCAATAATTATTCAAAAGAAGATTGGAGAAGGGTTTCTTTATTTCTCTGAAGATAAGTTAAAAGGAAAATTAAAAGAACTTGGATATCGTTATCCTAACAAAAGAGCAGAGTATATCTTAGTTAATAGACAATATTATCCTCACCTCTCAAAGATTTTAAAGGAACATTCTGGAGAACATCTAAGGGAATGGATTGTTAAGCATATTAAGGGACTTGGATTTAAAGAAGCAAGTCATTTCTTAAGAAACATAGGATATCCTGAGTATGCAATAATTGATTTTCATATAGTTGATCTTCTTGAAAAAGAAAAACTAATAACTAGACCAAAGAATCTAAGTCCAGATAACTATATTAAGATAGAAAAGGTTCTTTCAAAGCTTGGCAAGAAGGTTAACCTTAATTTAGCAGAACTTGATCTCTACTTATGGTATATTGAGACTGGAAAGGTTTTGAAGTGATTCTTTTTGCATCTATTTTTGTAAGACAAATGCATACATATTTAAATTGATTGGATTATATATATATTTATGATTTCTGATTTAAAATCAAAACCAAAAATAGTAATTGACACGTCCTTTTGGATTAATGTAGTTTATCTCGGAATTGATAACTATCTTTTGAATTATTTTAATTTATATGTTGTTTCAAAAGTGGAAAAAGAGATATTAGATGAAAGCGATTATAAGATATATGATTCAGAAGATATGGAAATATACTCTAAGTTAAAAGATAGAAGATTAATAACTATAAAAAATCCACAAAAACTTTCAAAAAGAGTTTTAGATGATTTAGAAGCAGATTCCGGAGAACAATATAGTATTGAGCTTGCAATTGAGGATAATATGATTGTTGCAACAGATGATAAAGGTGCAGTTACCTTTTGTAATAAAAATAATTTGATTATGATTACTTCGATTGATTTTATTTTGAAATTATATATAGATAAAATTATTTCAATAGATACAGTTTTATATTATTTTAATCTTTTAGAAAAAAAAATAAAACCAAAATATATTGAAGAAGGAAGAATACGTTTAAATGAAATGTGATTTATTATGAGTGAAGAAGATAATTATAAACTAAAAAAATCAAAAACAATAAGATTGTCAGATTCAGCTATAACAAACATTAATTATATGGTTAATGAAACTAAGATTAGTGAATCTGAACTTTTAAGATCTATAATTGAAAAATCAATTGCAGAATATAGGTTGAAAAAGGCTCTGGATGCAGTAGATTCTGGTAAAATAGGTATATCTGGTGGAGCAAAAATATCTGGCTTAAGCTATAGGGCATTCTATGATAAAATGATTGAGAATGGAGTTAAATTAGATTATGGAGATACCTATGTAGCAGGCAAGAATTTAGATAAGATACAAGCACTAATAGATTCATCTATTTCTACTAAAGAAAAATCAAAAATTAAACAATTAGCTAAATCAGATTCAGATGATCATAATAAAGAGATGAATCTGGATAAAATTCTAAATTCCACAGATAAATTAAATAACATAAAATTAAAGAAAGCACTAGCTGAAGTAAAATCAGGTAAATTATCTATATCTGGTGGTGCACAAGTTGCTGGCTTAAGTTATAGAGCGTTTTTCGAAAAAGTGGTTGAAAGTAAAGTATTATCTGAATCTGATAAAAATGATATTAGAGATGATAATTTAGAGATAAGTAAACGCGTGGGCGAGGTATTTAAATTAATGGATAACAAAAAAAAAAACAATATTAAAAAAAAGAAGGTTGATTTAGATTATAGCGATATTAATATTGGTGGAGGACTTGATAAAGTACATAAGTCAATAAAAAAATCAAAAGATATTAAAAAGAAAAAATAATTTATCTTCCTGATCCAATTCTTTTCTTTTTATTCTTTTTTGCTCTTTCTTCATATTTTTTAAGAACCTTCTCAAGAGCTGTATCTAAATCTATATTTGTTTCATTTGCAAGTCTTATTACACAAAAAAGAACATCTCCAAGCTCATATTCTGTTTCTGGAGTAATTTTTCTAGTTTTATGCCTTCCATAATCAGTTGATTTAATTATTTCTTTTGAAAGCTCTCCAATTTCAGAAGTTAAATCAATCATAAGAATATCTGGATTTTTAGAAAGATTATTTTTTTTAATAAACTCTTTTACTTTATTTTGAAGTTTTTTAATATCTGTCATAATCTTCACCTAAAAATTAAAGAGTGCAGGAGACAGGATTCGAACCTGCGAAGCACTAAGCACATGGTCCTAAGCCATGCCCCTTTGACCGCTTGGGTACCCCTGCAACAAATATTTTCGGTAAGTTGACACTCAACTACCAAAAACGTAGACTAAAAGCTACTTTAACTCCTTCTATCTAAATATCTTCTAAACCAATATGTATTTATATTATTTCTTTTTATTATATATGTAGAGTTTATTGGATATTGATGAGTATGATTGAAGAAAAAACAAGACTTGAAAGATTTGAAGAAATGATTCAAACAAGAGGATTTTATTTTCCATCAGCAGAGATTTATTCAAATTCATTTGCTGGATTTTATGAGTATGGACCTATTGGAAATAAAATAAGATTAAATATTATTAACTTCTGGAGAAAAGAATTAGTTCAAGCACAAGGATTTCAAGAAATATTTGGGACATTAATCTTACCTAAAGATGTTTTTGTGTCTTCAGGGCATCTAACTTCTTTTGATGATCCAATAGCAACCTGTAGCAAGTGTAAGGAAACCTATAAGCTTGATAAACTAATCTCATCCAAGACTGGAAAAGATGTTCCTGAAAAACTAAGTGATGAAGAGTATAAACAATTAATTGAAGAAAATAAGATTGTTTGTGAAAAATGCAAAGGGCAATTAGGAGAAATAACAAGATTTAATCTAATGGCTTCAATTAGTGTTGGAGCAACGGGAAGAACAGGGGGAACGGGTCGTTCTGGTAATTATATGCCTTCAAGTGAGGCTGTTGGAGAAAGTGGACTGACAGGAGTGACAGGTCGTCCTGGTAATTATATGCCTTCAAGTGGGGCTATAGGTAATACGGGGTACTTAAGAGGAGAATCTTGCCAATCTATCTTTCTTGATTTCCAAAGATTATATAAAACAGGAAGAGATACCTTACCAATAGGGATATCTCAACATGGCCTTGTTTATAGAAATGAAATTTCCCCAAGAAATGGATTATTAAGAGGAAGAGAGTTTGAACAACTTGAATCTGAATTATTCTTTGATCCAGATAAAATAAATGATTATGATTTATCAAATATACAAGATTATAAGATTAGATTTAAATTATTAAAAGATAATCAAGAAAAAGATTATTCAATTAAAGAAATAATTGAAAACAAGATAGCTGTTGGGAATATTATTTCCTATTATCTATATGTAATGCAGGAGTTTATTGAAAAAATAGGCATTGCTCATGATAAGATCAGATTTAAAGAAGTCTCAAATGAAGATAGAGCATTCTATTCTCTTCAAACATTTGATTTTGAAGTTATGTCTTCTTTTGGATGGATAGAATTGTTTTCTTTAAACTATAGAACAGATCATGATCTTTCTGGTCATTCTAAAGGTTCAAAAAAGGATCTATCAGTTAAAGAAGATGGGAAAGTAATACTTCCTCATATTCTAGAAGTCTCATCAATTGGACTTGGTAGATTATTTTACGTTCTTCTTGAAAATTCGTTCTCTGTTAAAGAAGTAAATGATGAACAAAGAAATGTTCTTTTAATTAAACCAAGAATTTCACCCTATTTTTGTTCAGTGCTCCCACTTGTTAAAAAAGATGGGTTGTTTGAGAAAGCACAAGAACTATTACAAGAAATCTTGGACAGTACAGGTAGAATCTTCGAAGTTTTCTTCGATGAAAAAGGATCTATTGGGAAAAGATATGCTCGCCTTGACGAAATAGGATCTAACTTTTCTATAACAATTGATCATCAAACACTTGAAGACAAAACAATAACTTTAAGAGATAGAGATAGCTTCGAACAAAAAAGAATAAAGATAGATATTCTTTCACAAGTTTTACTTGATTTATATTTTGATAAAACCGATTTTAAAAAGTTATAAATTTAATCAGTAATTATTTTTTCTCCTTTTATCTTGTGTTCAATTAGCAAATCATAAAACTCAGTTACTGCTCTTTGTGGACCAGATATAAGATAATTCCAATCTTCTTTATTTTCTATTTTATTAAACACATCTGTAAATAAATCTTTTGGTCTTCTTGAGCTATCTTCTTTTGTTACTAACGAAAAATAAGCAAGATTTTGGTTTTTCTTTTCAAGCTCATAAAATTCTTCATTATAGAAGAAATCATCATAATGACTATTAATGTATATTAGTTTAATCTTATATGTTTTATCAACTACAAGTAAATGAACTAATGCTCTGTATGTGGCTATTCCTGACCCAAAAGCTACAATTAATAGATTCTTTGAATGGATTCTGTCTAATAAGGTTTCTCCTAGTGGTCCCTTATAATAGAATTTATCTCCTTTCTTAAATTTAGATAGCTTTGTTGAGTACATCCCTCCTTTTATTATTCCTATATACAATTCAAGAAAATCCTTTGTGCTTGAACTTGCAATTGTGTATGGTCTAGGAAGTATCAGGTGTCCAAACTTATCTTTTAGGTAGAGCTCAATGTACTGTCCTGGTTTAAAATCAAGAGTAGTGTCAAGAAGTAATCTATAATGCTTGTTTTTTATTATCTTGTCATATACTCTTGCTTCTTTAATATTCATTTCCATAGTAAAATAGAGTGCCTAACCTCTTTAAATCCTTTTGCTTTCTAATATATTTGTTAATATTTGC
>Ga0172368_10000288_pt1 | contig 72244 bp, 33 predicted proteins | sample Lak11m_FD_114540 | JGI IMG/M metagenome (GOLD analysis project Ga0172368, IMG submission 114540) | Freshwater microbial communities from Kabuno Bay, South-Kivu, Congo - kab_022012_11m | ecosystem: Environmental > Aquatic > Freshwater > Lake | place: Democratic Republic of the Congo: South-Kivu...
AGCGGATGCTGCCATTGCTCATCAGGAAAGCTGCCTGCCGGGCGATGGCTGTAGCGGCAGTGGCAGCAGCAGCCGAAGTCGCATCGCGCAGTTCGACCAGAATCCAGTCAACTACATCGCCGGAAATGGCGGTTACGCTTTCGGTTCCCGGGTAATTCCAGGGAGTAATGTTATAGGGCTGTGTCAGCGGAAAGTCGGGTAGTCCGGTAAGGGTTATGTCCATGTCGGTTCCATTGAATGGACCTTCGAGAAATACTTTCAGATCCAGTTGGAAGGTACTTGAATTCTGGAATTCATAGGCTCCCATGTCAACTATTCCATTGGAGATGCGAGGATTTCCTGCAAGGTCGGTCAGGGGTAGCGATAATCCTGTCGTATCGGGTATTCCTGCATCAATACAGGGCGAGTCTGCTCCGAGGTCGTATTGTCCGTTTAATGTCCATTCGAATAACGGGTTCTCATTAATGTTACCGGTACCTGTGAAGGAACCTTCAATATCGCAATATTGTGCTGTCATGGTCCCGCTGCTAATGGTGATCTCTTCAGGCGAATTGTCCCATAAAATACTGTTGAGGAATTGAAGGTTTGAATTAAAGCTGTAAACCGCTCCCCCATGTCCACTGCCGTTCGCAGAGTTTAGTGTGATCGTTACATTCGTAAATGTTGATGCGCCACCGTTTGATGCAATGGCACCGCCATGGCTGTTTGCTGTTTGGTTGTTATTGAAAACAGTGTTTACAAAATGGAGGTCGGCACCGTAAAGATAGGCTGCCCCTCCCGAATTTGCCGTATTGCTCCCGATTATACAATTGGTAAATGCCGAATGTGTTTGGCTGCTGGCATAAATTCCACCACCGTTAGCGTCGGCGTGGTTTTGCCTTATTTGCACATTGTTGAATGCCGGATTGGAATAATAATAAATCCAGACACCGCCACCACTACCAAAATAGCCTGCTACATGCGACGGTGCGTCATTGCCTTGAATCAGTGAATTATTCACAGAGCCATTGCAACCCCAATTGAAATTCAGGCCTGCTCCCTGGACGGCTGTGTTATTATATACCGTCAGAGAGTCAAAATATACATCACTATAGAACTGAGTACAGATGCCTCCGCCATTGTAAAGCGCAAAATTGTCATAGATCATTGATGATATTATTGAAGCATCGCAGTAATTATAAAGCATGATCCCTCCGCCATGTTCATTCACCGAATTGTCATGAACTTTAATATCGTAAATCTGTGGGCTGCAGTAATCCTTACAATAAATCCCACCGCCATGCATAATGGCAGAATTGTTTTTAATCTCAACTTTAGTAATATATGGGGAGCTATGGTTTTCAAGTCTTATAGCACCACCATAATCGCTGTAGCCACCTTCGAAAGTGAGACTGTCTATCGTAAAACCATCATCGTGGTAACAATACAATAATTGATTTTTTTCTTCACCATAGATTATGGATTCATCAATACCGGCACCCTTCAGCGAAACATAATCCCGCCAGTTGATCGGGAAAACTTCGCCGGTTGCTCCCTCAGAGTAAGTTCCTTCTGCAAGGTGAATGATATGGGGATTTCCGGCATCCGCCATAATTTTCATACAAGCCATGTACATGGTTTGCAGCGGGCTCTCCGGGCTTGTTCCGGAATTTTCATCCGACCCGTCCATGTCAATGTACAGGTCGCTGCTCACCTGGCTGATCATCGAATTGCTTTTGGTAATATTAAAATTCTGCATAGGATAGGCAAAATGCTCATTAACGGTTTGAACCGTGAAGGTGTCAACCACAATTTGCTTTACATAACCCGCATTCCCGGTAAAAAATAAGTCGAGACCGGCCGCGCCTGCATAATTGAGATAAATATCGGATTTGTTAACAGGGTCGAATGTACAGCTTCCGTGCTCCACAATGTAAATGCCCCCGCCGAACTGGTCGGCACGGTTATGATGGATCGAATTTCCTGCTGACTGAAAGTTGGAGGTATGCACATAAACAGCGCCTCCGTCAATAGCTTTATTATTCCGGAAAAGGTTGTTGATTAGGTTGATGTCCGTATAGACACCAAAGATAGCTCCTCCTGACGGAGCCTGGTTATTTTCAAAGGTGTTACCTATAAACTTCGGACCCAATGTTCCGCCAATATAAACAGCTCCTCCCTGGGATGTTGCTTTGTTTTTATTAATAAGGGAGTTACTGACACGCACATTTCCTGAACTTGCAAAATAAAGCGCTCCGCCGCGGTCATAGGAGCTTGACCCGTTTGCGTTTCCAAAGGTTACCCGGCAATGATCCATCCGTGATGAATCGAGCCCATTGGTGATGGTGTTGATGAAGCGGATTCCCTGCCAGCCGGTCACAGTATCAGAACAGGCAAAACTGATGCGGCTTGCTTCCGTTCCTTCGGCCACCAATCTTCCGCGAACTTCAAGGCGATAATCACCCTTGAAGATCAATGAAACACAGGGTTCGATGACAAGTTCATTACTTACAGGTACAACAAGATTTCCTGTGACAAAATACGGACTGCCATCGCAGGTCAGAGTACCATTGATGTTCCCACCTGCCAGAGTTGTAAAGTTTTGCTCAAAGGGAAATGCACCCATGTCTGCCCTTGTTCCGTCGGGATCGGGCGGGTAGAAGGGATCACCGTTATCAATAGCCGGTGACTTGTTTTCGTCGGGCAAGGGATAACCGTCCCAACGCAAATGATAATCCCATACTCCGGGATTCGAAAACAAAGGATCTGACCTGAGTAAACCCGTTCCAGTCCAAGGACCATGCTCGATGATGGAATAGAGCGAAATCACGGTACAAGTGCCTGATGTGTCGATATCAGAATGAACGTTATCCCAGAAAATCGAATTCGTAAAAGAAAAATTTCCATTGTTGACAAAAACTGCCTCACCATCAGGATCGTCATTATTGTTGGCTATCGTTACATGTGTAAGTACAGGATTGGCTGAATAAACAGCAATTGCATCCCCCTCCTGTGCAAAATTGGAATGGATCAGCGTCCTGTTTATTACCGGATCAGAATTCGAAAAACAGAGAATACCTCCTCCGGAAATGTCTGCCGTATTATTAAAAAGTTTAACTCCGTTTAACTCCGGGCTTGATTCCATCATATATATTCCTCCGCCATCGACATGTGCCGAATTATTGCGAATGACAACATTTGTAAGTTCAACATCAGCATAATACAAACCCATCCCGCCACCAAACCGGGCATTGTTGAACCGGATTGTGTCTTCATCAAAGGAGGCATTGGAATATTCGCAGGTAATGCCTCCTCCGTTCGACCATGCGCATTCGTTATTTTCAATCAGGTTATGGTTAAATATTACATCGGATTCCGACAAATATATTCCACCCCCTTCCGAACTGGCTGAATCATTAGCAATCACACATTCTGATATCCTGATATCAGAATTTTCCATACAGGCAATACCCCCTCCCCAAGAGGCTGAACTTTGGGTAATCGTGCATTTGGAAAGAGAAACTTTTGATGAGTTTACACAAGAAACCGACCCTCCATACAGGTTATCCGGCACATAATAGTCTGTAATTATCCCTCTTCCGTCTTCAAACTTGCAATAGGACAACTTTGAACTGTCAGCAGAATAATTATTGGTGTTCGAAAAGCTTACTCCCCGCGTTCCTACCTCCGGCCAACCTGAATAAAAATAGATGGAATCGGCTGCAGTTCCCTGTGCCTCCAGTCGTCCCCCCACTTCCAGTTTATATCTTCCGTTATAAATTATCTCTACTCCCGGTTCGATAACCAGCACATTCCCAGGATCAACATAATGATTATAGTTGAGGAAATAAGGACTTCCGGCAAGATTCCAGGTTCCGCTGATATGAGCAGCCTGAGGGTAAATATGAACGCAGGCACATTGATAGTCGTCGAAAACATAACCGCTAACTTCAAAATTGTCCATAAGGTACCAGCCGTTATCAGAACCGCTCCAGCCCCAGTTGCAATGGTACATGTCGCCGTCAGTATAGGCATCCACAACCCAGGCATGTCCGGCTTCCTGATCACTGTCATTGGCTCCGTATATGATGGGCCTGTTCAGATCAAGCTCCTCGTTCAGCAAATCGGTCCACAAGGAACCGGCATAAGATGACCTGTTCAGATCATTTACCGCTTCATTGAAATAAAAATAGGTTTCCAGCGCATAACTGATATCATTATTACCCCAGCCTGATGCACCCGATCCATCCGGGCCGAAATCCATATCCACCGAAACAGCGCAGTGGAACATGAGTTCAGCAAGATCGTCGGAGTGGGTCGTAACAGTATCGGGCATGTTGTCGAAATTGTAAACGGCTGAAGAAAAGTCGGCAGACTGCGAGCCATATTCCGGATGCGACTCGGGTGTATATGAATGGCTCCCTGTGCCATGCCAGGGATGCTGCCAGTAATTGAGAACCTGTGCCATGGCAGTAGCGACGCAACCAGTAAGGGCGTGACCATCAGGACCACCGGTATCTAAAGGACATTGAGTATTATAATATTGACCCTGATCCCATAATGTCCTTGTAAGCGGGAAAGCGCTTTTAACTCCATCAGTTATGAAAATATCTGGTGGAGACGAATACTTATCCCATTCCGCTTCCGTTTCCGGATCGGAGGTTTTCTTCGCCTGTATGACCGCATAGATTTGTTTTTTTAGTCTTTTCAGGATGAAATATTCAAAGGCGGGTGAATGGTCATTTTCATTAAAACCGCTTTCGAAAGAATAACCGAGTATGGGTCTTACGGCATCATCAGCAGCTACAATGGCAAATCCCGTTATATCATATACTATGATGTAAAAAGCCGTTACACCGTTTTCTTTTTCTTCAATGATTTTGGTTATGGTAACCGGTTTTGATCCCTGCCCCGACCGCTCGGCATAAAGATTAATAGCAACATTCTGGGCAATATTTTCTTCAACTTTATTTGCATCGGTTAAAGCTGGGTATCCGAAGAGGATTGAAGAAAAGATGAAAGCCAAAAGAACAGTTCTTTGAGTCATAGCAAATATTTTTTATTGGCCTAAAATTAAAACACTTTTGGCTATTTCAGGTGACCTGTTTAGAGTTTGGCGGCATTTCAGGAAAATCCGGCGGAAATGGTTTAGAATTTGGTTCAGGGATAAAACAAAAAAAGCCGGTGATCAGAAACGCCCGGCTGTATGTAGAACCTGAATTCGTAACAATTTAGGTTATACCCAATGTCAATTCAAATTAGCCCGAAGGACATTTGAATTGATATTCCGCCTTGCGGGATTGAAAATCCCGTTTTGCATGGTTGCTGGTCTTTCTGCTTTAACAGGAATGAATATTTAGTCGAATCAAGCGGAGTGCGGATTGGACTAAAATATTAGTCCACGCGGTATAATAGTCACCGTCTCAACCGTAAGGCAATTGAGAAAAAAGTTTTGACAGATAAATGACAAAAGCTGGCAAAATAAATTATCAGAAAAGGCTAATTTCCCGGCACACTGGCTAAAACTCTGACCCATGTCAGGGAACCATGCTGTGATAAAAATGGTTGTAATTCGGGAGCCAGTAAGAATTTTTATCGCGGTTGGTCACTCTTCCTTCAAGTGAGTAGTCGCCGCCCAGATAACCGGAGTTTCCGGCTTGCTCCGACCAATGGTCAGTTTTATCGGCCAGACCTACAAATCCATCTGCGTCACCGTCGGCAGCCACCATGCAGGCAATTCCTAAAAAGTTATATTTATATCCGGTACCTCCGCCATAAGCTTTTGAAATTTGGTTGGTAAAATCATAAGAATAAGTATCACCATTGCTTGTTAGTGGCACTGAGGACATTATTCCCAAATGATTGCGATGCCAGATGACTATAAACAGGTTTTGGGTTATAGCAGCACTGAATTGGAGGTTCGAATATCCGTCAGTACCAACAACAGATCCATTGCTAAGTACAAATCCTGCCATTTGTCCAATCCTTGTGGAAGAATTTGCACTGGCTGCATCGGGTGCATCGCGCAACTCTATCAAAATCCAATCTACAACAGATGAATTGGGAATTGAGGTGACAACTTCATTCCCTGAATAATTCCATGGTGTTATGTTGTATGGCTGTGACAATGGGATCAGGCCATTGATGTTGAGATAGGTATTCATTGTACTGATATTCATACTGCCTTCAAGAAAAACCTTCAGATTCAGTGCAGAAGAGCTTGTACCCTGCCATCCACTCAATTTGGCCATCATCCACCAGGTGGCTTTCCCTTTTTCGATTCCGCATAGATCATTTGCGTGACCACATCCATCGGGATTATAAAAAGCATCATGCTGCAGTGGAATTGTATCTCCGTTTAAAATATAATAATTCATAACACCATTGTACCAGCAATCAATATCTTCAAAATCAAACAAGACTTTATTATTTGCGACACAATAATTCCGTATCATGTCATTCCTCAGGTGACGGTTGTATCCAAAAGCCCCGTCTGCATGTGCCGACCCTGTGAAGTAGATAAAAGTTACATCAGGATATTCAGCTTCAAACATGCTGATGGCATCAAGGTACGTCTGAACCTCGGCCTCGGTATATTCATCCAATTGATCACACCATGACCATGCTGATACATTAATTGTTGGATTGTGATCGAGGGTAGCTCTTGTCCAACTCTGGCCCTGCTCCCCAAGCCAATAACCAACAGGTTCAATATAAGTGCAACAAAGTCCCGGTGCGTTAAAGCCTTCAGTTCCATCGTAAGTACACAAAGCGCCTGTTGTTACAGGAAGGTACATATAACCAATATCCACATCCAGGGAAGGGTCGGATGTTTCTAATAATTCAAGCCCGCAGGTAAGTTGATGTCCATAAGATGTATGCGCATATTGCCATCTGATGTTTTGTTGAACGTCATCTATCACGTTTGAAGGAATCTGATCAATGGCTGTGCAATTATGATCAATAACAAATCCCTGTGCGAAAAGGTTGAAAGTTAATAGTAGTAGAAGTATATAAGTTAAGATAGTTGCTCTCATAGATTTTGATGTTTATATGTTTATAGGATGACCTGAAATCACCGATTTAGCGGCAAAATTAGAAACTAAATTATAAGAAAAAAATTTTTTAACACTTGATTAACATGTTGAACATAGGTAATTGGATCGAATAAAGTGAAGATTTTATACCAAAGTAAAGTACTTTGAAACGGGAAGTGCAATGGAATGTTGGAATGTTGGAAACCGAGAACCGAGAACCGGGAACCGGGAACCGAAAACTGAGAACCGAGAACCGGGACCTAAGAACTGAGAACCGGGAACTGAGACCTGAAAACCGAGACCTGAGAACCGAGAATAGTCAGCAGTCGGCAGTCGGCAAAAGAACAGAGAACTGAGAACCGGGAACTGAGACCTGAAAACCGAGAACTGAGAACCGAGAATAGTCAGCAGTCGGCAGTCGGCAAAAGAACAGAGAACTGAGAACCGCGACCTGAGAACCGAGGAACCGAGAACCGAGGAACCGAGACCTGAGAACCGAAAACTGAAAACCGAGAACTGAGAACCGAGAACCGAGAACTCAGAACACCGAACTCAGAACCTGGAATCCAACTTTGAACCTTGAACCAATCTACTCCGGCACCTGGCACTCAGCCGACTGGTTTAAAAGCCACAGGTCATTTTTGTCAGGATTGTCGGCCTGTCCGTTTAAATCAATGTCGCTGCTGAGATACCCTGTGTTTCCTGTTTCTCCCGACCAGTTGATGGCTTTATCGTTTTCATTGACTACCCCGTTTGCGTCCGAATCGCCGGAGATCATACCAAATATTCCACCGCCCAAATCCTTTTGAGCCAAAACACTCCCAAAAGCTTTGTCGGCTGATGTTGAAAAATCATAAGCATAAACACCTCCTGCTTCAGTGACAGGATTAGAGGAAATTATTCCAAGATGATTTCTGTGCCATACTACGACAAATATGCTGTCGGAAATAGTTTGGGTGAACATTAAATTACTTATTCCGTCAGTGCCTGTGACCGATCCGTTTTTTAAAAGAAATCCGGCAGCACGCTCAACCCTGGTAACCAGAAGTGCCGAGGCCGCATCAGTTGTGTCTCTGATTTCAATCAGAACCCAATCAACAACCTCTGAATTGGGTATGGCTGCGACCGATTCTGTGCCGCTATAATTCCAGGGTTCAGAGTTGAAGGGTTGACTGAGCGGAAGGAATCCCGCCAGATTAAGATCATTACTCATTTCGGTTCCTTCAAAACAGCCCTCAAGAAAAACAGTAAGATCAAGATAAACCGGATATCTGAAATGCAGTTTAAATCTTTCAATATCATCAGTTGGGTTTGCTGAAAAGCTGTAAACGGGATTGGCCACCAGATCAGTAAGGACATTATCTCTTGTGTCGTCAAGGAAAATGGTAATGGAAGGATCAAATGAAGATAGTTCAGTTGCTGTGATGGTATAAGTATTTGTAACTCCCACTCTGAATCCAAGCTGAACATCAAGATTGATAAGTATTTGCGGTAAGGCATTGATGGCTAAATTAATACCCGGTATGATGGAATAAAGCTGAGGCGCTTCGATTATGCCCATCAGTTTGTAAGCATCGTATTCAGGATCAAAACCTGGCGTAGCCTCAGGTACAAAAACCACAATTGTCTGATCGCTGTAACTGTTTCCGGCCACGGTCAGTTTCAAAAGGTCGTTGAGGGTTGGATTTAGCTGTCCTGTTTGCATATTGGACTGAGATTGTGCCTTAATTACTGAACAGCCAAAAACAAATAATCCAAGCATCATGAAAAATGGTATTATTGATCTCCGGGTTGACATTACTTGTGTTTTCATATTTCTTATTTATTGGTTTAAAACAATATTGTTCGAATGACCAAATTTATTTTATTGAGATACCGGAGATAAAAGTACAAATTAATTTTCCAAACAGTGATGGTTATATAAGTTTATTTTCTTTGAGGTATTTCTTTATAATTTTCATCTGTCCTTATTTTGTTCTTTCAGTTTTTCAATTTCTGCCAATATGGTTATATTCTGTTCCTTCAGTTCCTCTATCATCAATTGTTGCTCCTGAACAGCTTTCACCAATGGCACAACGAACTCCGCATAGCGCAAACCATACATATCATTTTCACTTTTGGGCGCATCTACACCGCTGAACTGGAATCCAAGACTTTTTGCAGCATCCTCAACTTCCTGGGCGATAAAACCGGTTGTTGCCTCACTGTACTTTTCACCCGTAAGGAATTTTATATTTGGATTTTGTTTCGAAAGTTCCCTGTGTTTTTCAGCAACTCCAGTAAATTCATTGATTTTTTCGCGGTTGAGCTGATAAGTTACCGGCCTTAACTGTTTGATAAAGCTTAATCCCGGCACATCTTCATGTACATTCTCCTTAAACCGACTATCAGAAATATTTGTCCAGTTCTGATACCCGCCAATGGATCCAACATAAGTATTTCCTATTCTCACCATATCAGAGTTGGTTGCATAAGCGTCAATGCCGATGCATGTGGTATTATAAAGCATTCCTGAACCTGGCCCTGTATTATATCCCACCGCCGTATTATACGCGCCTAAAGTATTGTTATAAAGCGAATTGGCTCCTACTGCAGTGTTTTGGAATCCTTCGGTATTCCATAGAAGTGCATCCACACCATTGGCAGTATTATTAGCTCCGGTGCTGTTATAGGTCAGCGAACGAAAGCCTGTTGATGTATTCCGATAACCCGTTGTATTGTATGACAATGCCCAATATCCATTGGCGGTATTGTAGCCACCAGTGGTATTGGTATAAAGCGATTGCCATCCGGTTGAAGTATTATAAATTCCAGAAGTATTTGAATATAGGGCATTAACACCAACTGCCGTATTTTGATAGCCATCAATGTTGTTAAATAACGCATTACCGCCAATAGCTGTATTTTCATATCCAAGTGTATTTTGATAAAGTGCATTTATTCCGTTGGCTGTATTGAAATACCCTGTTGTATTGGCGACAAGCGCATTAGTTCCTGTAGCCGTATTAAACTCACCTGTTGTGTTGAAGCCGAGCGCCATAGAGCCGATGGCCGTATTATTGCTCCCGGTTGTGTTGGACAACAAGGCATTATGCCCTGCTGCTGTGTTATTTGATCCGATTGAATTTTGATAAAGTGATCCGGCTCCTGTGGCTGTGTTGTTAACTCCTGTAGTATTGAGGTAAAGTGCCTGCAGGCCAATTGCAGTGTTATAGTTTCCTGCAGTATTATAATTAAGGGAATATGCTCCAAAAGCTGAATTGCCGGTTCCCACAGTGTTAGTATACATCGCCTGAACTCCAATGGCTGTATTGTAATTTCCTGTTGTATTTGAATACATTGTGCCGGTTCCAAAGGCTGAATTCCATGCGCCGGAGGTATTTGTTTTCATCGCACTATAGCCTAAAGAAGTATTATATGAAGAAAATTCAATTTTCCCAGCCTGCTGATTATTGATTTTAAACATTAAGGGGACATTGTCTGTGGTTCCAATAAAGTTAGTGCCAGACGATGTACCGCTGTTTCCTGTCAGGCTCCAGCTGATACTGCTCGGATTAGTAACCCAGGAAGCCAATCCATTGGCATCTGAAGAAAGCACTTTCCCGGCACCCTGGCTGCCATCTGCAAGACGCAATGTGCCCTGCACGTCCAAAGTTGCACCCGGATTATCCGTTCCTATTCCAACTTTCTGTGAGTTTCCATTAAGGAAGAGAAGTTTATGTCCCTGCGCGCCTAATGACAATATATTATAGCCACCGGGTTGACCATATTGCATAATGCCGGCATCACCGGCACCCCACCCATCCACCGCTATACCCGCTTTAAGCCTGTACAGGTTGTTACCAATTCTAAAATCCCCTTCTCCATTTATTAAATCCCAATTTCCGCCAGCAATATCTAATTTTGTCGAAGGAGTAACTGTACCAATGCCAACATACCCCTCGCTGAAATAGATATCGGATCCGTTGGTTAACCATCTGGAGCTCATTACAACCCAGTCCGGGGCAGCAGGAGTTCCTTTGTTCAAATAGTAAAGATTGTTTTGGGTGCAGAAAATCAGTAATCCCGTCGCCGGACTAAGAATGGCATCCCGCTGTTCAGCGGTCAAGCGCGGAATGAGCATCCCTTTCGTAGTGGATTTAACATCCAGCATTGCGCTGGGATCAGGATTTGAATTATCGTTGTTGATTGAAACCTGAGTAAATGCAGGCATTGTAATGATCAGTAATATTAAAAAAATAAAATTTTTCATAGAATATATTTTTACTTATTATTTTCAAATTGTTCAATTCGTTTTAGTAATTCCTCATTCTGCTTTGATAATTCCTGAACTGCTTTAACTAAAGGCGCTACAAATTCGGCATAACGCAAACCATAAAGGTCACTATCATTTTTCGGTGCATCCACTCTGCTGAAATCATACCCGATTCTCCGGGCTGCTTCCTCAACCTCCTGCTAAACCAGTGTGTCCGATGAACCTCCCTGTAAAATGCTGATGCGGAAAGCAACCAATTGATTTATGATCAGGCCTCCGATGTTGTTTCTTGCCACAGCCTGGTATTTGAAGGCCTGGGGGGTTTAGGCGATAGTCATCGGAAAATTCACAAGTAAGAAAATCAGAACTAATGTAATCTGCCTGAGTTTTTTCATAAAATTCTTTTTTATTATTCAATAATCATATTTCCATTTTCAATTTCAGTTCCGCCTTTTTTAATATTGTACATGTATTTTCCGGGTAAAAGAAAATTTCCCTTGTCATCGGCCTTGTTCCTGATTAAATCAACATTAAAAGCAGAACCAACTACAGATTGTATAGTAAATGTATTGACCTTTTTACTTACATGGTCTGTAACATTTACTTCGATGAATTCAAAATAAGGCAGCGACTCATAATCCTTTGCGGGACATGGTTCAGAAATAAGAGTCCGCAAAGAATTTGAGGGTGTTGTACTAAAGCCATCCTGAAACTGTACCTCATTAGTTGCAGCCCAAAGACCCCAGGTGTCCGGTTGATTCAACAGAATGTCGGCCGGTAAATCATTTAAAAGCAAAAAGGTCAATGTTCCGTTATTGTCTGTTATTTCACGGATATCCAGGCCACCCGGACTTCCATCACAAAGATATGGCGTAGGGCTGGTATTACAGTTAATTGCAGTGCGGTCAACCAACTGGCTGTAATTTGCGTTATTGGGGATACCGTTTGTGGTTGTAGATCCTTCAGGCCGGTAGGCATAAACTTCATCGAATACTGTAGTGCCATTGTAATTGCCATTTCCGTTAAAATTACTGTTGATCCTGTATATCACCATGCCGCTTCCGGGCAATGATGTTTCAAAAATGCCTGTCTTTCTCCGATACTCCACAATAAAATATTCTGTTGCGGAATTGGGAGAATTGATTCTGAAACAAACGTCAGAATAAGTTGCTGAATTCAAAGGGTAAAGTGTATAGTATCCGGTTGCACTTATTATAGGTGTTGAAGGAAGCCATAATCCATAGGTTGCTTTCATATAGGCTGACATGTGCTGGGGCGGATCCAGATTATTCTCCATAATATCCCAACTTTTAACCGGAGTCAATCCACTAAATGTATTATCATAATGGTAAAGATCAGGCGCTCCTATTACGTGGAACATTTCATGACATAAAACACCATTTCCGTTGGAATATATATCTGTTTGCAATTGAATAGTGTAGCTCACAATCTTTTTAGCGTTTATCCATGCAAAAGGCTCACCCATTGATGCTACGTGAGGCCATAATATGTTGCCCCAGGCACTCGTTCCACCCTTCAAAATATAACATATACCATCTACAACACCGTCATTATCCTCGTCCACAATCAAATCGTTGGGAACCTGGCTATTAATGGAATATGTCGCGGATTTTAACAGGGTGTGTTCCCTTTCCCACTTTTCAGCATCCTGGTATCCGTTAGGATTGGAAGTCGCATTGTAAGGAAGAAAATAATTCCGTTCATGGCTATCCTGGTAGGAAATTACCGTGGTGCCTGTTGTGGTAGGGTAAAAGGTTGTATGGATCATTAACTGGTTATATGAAGCCTCAGCATAATAGTTTATCAAAGAATTGGCATCAAGTAATACAGAATTAAACATATCATCAAAGTAGGTTGTAAGGTCGGTATATTCACTGTCTCCGCTGAATCGGATGAAAACCACCAGGTTATTGATGGCTCCGGCATGAGGCACTTTAGGCGAATTATTTGAAATTCCGTATTTTAAATAATTCTTTCGGATTTGCTGATAGGCCTCGACTGAAATTAAATTTCCGGGCTGAATACCGACAGATTTCGGATCAACGCTGTTAACCCGGTATTTTGATGGTTTAAGCAAATCGCCGTCTTTTATGGCATAATATAAGAATCCGTCGTAATCATATATGAGGGTAAATTTATTTTCGTCATGGAGCCAGTTAAAATACTCATCACCGGAAGAAAAGCATTGTACGACTGAAGAATCAGGCAATATAACGGTTTGAGGGACATCTCTCAACAAAGCGGCTGAAGAAATTACCGGAGCCAGCAGAAATATTACAAAAAGACACAAAACTTTATAGAATAGTATTGTTTTCATTTGCGAATGGATTTTTATTATTTTACAACAGCATGCATCTGAGTTTTTAACGATTCGTTTTCACTTTGCAGGCTTTCGACCTTCATACTCAAATCTATCAAGTAGAGAGTAAGTTCCTCGATTTTCTGCAATAGTTTGGCATCCATTTCCCCAAGGCTTATTCCGTTTTCTTCCACCTCACATGCATCCGGTATTTCGGGCAGATGCTTGTTGATCAGAATGTAGTTTTCCAGTTTGTTCAGCGGCATAAGCATGTAGTCCTCATCAAATACAAAATCTGACCAGCCGGTGTTAACCACAACTTCTTTAGCACGAATACCTCCATTCACTGACAAGGTGTAGGTTGGATTTACAGTGCCGATCCCCACATTTCCATTGATAATCAGCTTCTGGAAAGCAGGGTCAGCATCGAATTCACCGTAAATTAAGGCCTTCGACCTTGCATCGTTAAGGTTCGCACGTGAAGTGTTGTCAATATAAAGTTTATTGCTGCCACCTTCCCAATATCCTGCCTTGTAACCAATTGCGATATTTGAATTACCTGTGCCGTTTTGCATTAACGCACTTTCACCGATGACTGTGTTGAATTGCCCTGTTGAATTATTAGATAGTGCTGCAAAACCACTAACTGTATTGGAATTTCCTGTGATATTAGAATAAAGTGCCTGATCTCCTATTGCTGTGTTATATGAGCCTGTTGTGTTCATGTACATTGCCGAATATCCACTTGCCGTATTTGCAGTTCCGGTTAGGTTGGCATTGAGCACTTCTCCTCCAATACCAGTGTTATGAATGCCATCAATATTGTGTTCTAACGCTTTGGATCCTATAGCAGTATTATCATTACCTGTCGTATTCGATGAAAGGGAATAAGCGCCAAAGGCAGTATTGGAAACACCATCAAGGTTGGAATAAAGTGCAACCACACCGGTGGCTGTGTTATAGTTTCCAGTTGTATTATTACGTAAAGCGCTCGTCCCGGTGGCAGTATTATGAAATCCGATGGTATTTCCCATCAAAGTACTTTCGCCGCAAGCGGTATTGCCGTAACCTGTGGTATTTGATTTTAGGGCATTAAAGCCGGATGCCATATTCCAACTGCCTGTGGTGTTGGCAAAAAGCGCCTTTGAACCAATTGAAGTATTTGCAGTACCGGTCGTATTATTGTATAAAGCTGAGTCTCCAATGGCTACGAGGTTAGAACCGGAGTAATTACTGAAAAGGGATTTGATCCCAATAGCCACATTAGAAAAGCCTGAGAAATTATAGTAAAGTGCATCAACTCCGATAGCTGTATTACCTGATCCGGCGCTGTTGTTCCTGAGTGATCTGACACCGGTAGCAGTGTTGTAGGATCCTGTTCCGCTGAAAATAAGCGCCTGGTATCCGGTAGCAGTATTATAGCTTCCTGTACTGTTGCTGAAAAGAGCCGAGGCGCCGGTGGCAGTATTATAGTGTCCTGAAACATTAACATAGAGCGCCTGGTTTCCGCTGGCAGTGTTGAAACTACCGGTAGTGTTGTAATAAAGAGTTTTGAATCCGCTGGCAGTATTGTTAGCTCCGGTTACATTAGAGAAAAGCGCTGATCCGCCATTTGCTGTGTTCTCAAATCCTGTAGAATTGTACATCAGTGCACCAAATCCATCGCCAGTGTTATTGGTGCCGGTCGTATTCATCGTAAGTGAATTGTATCCGGTTGCAGTATTATAGTTTCCTGAAGTATTGGCAAATAATGACTGGTAACCTATACCTGTGTTGAAATAAGCGGTGTTACTGTTCCCTGCCTGGTATCCAAAAAAAACCGGGCCATCTGAGCCCACCCTTCCGGATTTCTGATTATTGGCACGCAGGATTAGCGGAACATTATTGGTTGTTCCAATAAAATTCAGGTTGGGATCAGTTCCGTTATTCCCGGTAAGCGACCAGGCCGGTGTTCCAATATTTTCGGCAGTTTTTGCATAAAGTGAATATGGAACGCTCAGCAATTCAACTGTTCCCATGTTTTGGTAGTCAGTACCCCCCGCCGGATCAAGCTCAACCTTTATGAACATTGGCCCGGATGCCCAATTGATTGTACTGAAAGATCCGGAAAGAATGGTTCCTTTTCCGATCTCGAGGTTGGCAAGCCCATAATTGTTTGTCGTCGGGGTGTGGCGTTCCTGGTAGACCAAAGTACCTGAAGGCCCGCCTTGTAAAATGCCTATCCTGAAGGCTACTAATTGATTAGTGATTAGGTTTCCACTGTTGTTTCTTGCAATAGCCTGGTATTTAAAGGCCTGCGGCGTTTGCGCTTGGAGATTATTTATTGATATAAACAAACTCATAATGATTGAAAATTTGATTTGTCTTTTCATAGATAGCATAATTTATAGTTTATTTTCTAATTTTTCTAGTCTTTTCCAAAGTAAAGTGTTCTGAGTTTTCAATTCAGCAATTGTCTGGTTCTGTATGATGATCATCTCCTGTTGCTCCTGAACAGCTTTCACCAATGGCACAACGAACTCCGCATAGCGAAGTCCATAAAAGTCATTTTCATTTTCTGGTGTATCCACACCGCTGAAATCATACCCAATTCTCCGGGCTGCTTCCTCAACCTCCTGCGCAATAAAACCGGTGTAAGCGATCTTTTCTTTCGCTTCAATTCCTGCCCGTTCTTCAGGGGTTTCTCTATACGGCGGTTCATCTTCCCGCAGGATTGCAGGTTTGTTTTTATTTATTTCGTTGTTTAGAGAAGAAATATCAAGATTGTATGTTACAGGCCTAAGCTGGCTAATAAATGCCAGTCCGGGAACGTTTTCGTTGACATTTTTCTTAAAGCGGCCATCTGAAAAGTCGGTCCATCCGGCATAACCGCCGATGCTGGTAACTGCAGTATTTCCGATGCGTACCTGATTGCTTGCTGTGGGTCGTGCATTATAACCCAATCCTGTTATATTGCTGTAACCACTGGCATTTGGATATGCGCTTCTGCCTACAAAAGTTCCGTAATCGAATTTATAAAAATCCCCTGCGCTGTAGCCTAAGGCTGTATTATCACTTTGGGTATCTACGTAATATAGAGCAAATATTCCGTTAGCAGTATTGTTGTCACCGGTTGTATTGGAATAAAGCGACCCAAATCCAATGGCTGTATTTAAATTACCGCCCAAATTTAATTGCAGCGATTTATATCCGATAGCGGTGTTATTTATACCTCCAGTATTTGAATAAAGCGCAAGAACTCCGCAGGCGGTATTATGAACGCCTGTGGTGTTGGAATACAATGCCTCATATCCGCTAGCAGTATTAAAATATCCGGTTGTATTGGAGCGCAGCGCATAATTTCCAACAGCAGTATTTTGAATACCAGTTGATGTTGAAGTTGGCTGGTTGGAATAAAGGGCTTCGTAGCCGATAGCTACATTGTCGCTGTTCCAGGTAGAACCGGCATTGCTGAAAGATTGGTGCAACAACGACCGGCTCCCGATAGCGATATTCTGACCTGCTGTGGTATTATTGTAAAGCGCCGAAAATCCATTGGCTATGTTGTAGCTTCCGGTAGTGTTTAAATGAAGTGCAATAGATCCACTGGCGGTATTGTAGCTACCGGTAGTGTTGGAATTAAGCGCTGAATAGCCACTGGCCATATTGTTGTTTCCGGCGGTGTTGGAATAAAGGACATTCGCGCCACATGCAGTATTTGATATTCCTGTAATATTTGAATAAAGTGATTGAAAACCGTTAGCCGTATTGTAGTTGCCCGAATTGTTTGAATAAAGAGCATCCTTCCCGTTAGCCGTATTATAGTTTCCTGTAGCGTTGAAATTAAGTGCACGATAACCAGTGGCGGTGTTTTCATCTCCTTCGGTATTGAAATAAAGTGCCTGATATCCAAGGGCAGTATTAAAACTTCCGGTTGTGTTGGAAATCAACGATTGATATCCGCTGGCGGTGTTATAGTTTCCGGAAATGTTATTAAAAAGCGACTGATATCCGGTAGCAGTATTGTTGTTTCCTGATGAATTGGACTCCAACGATTGATAACCTAATGCGGTATTTGAGCTTCCCGTTGTATTTGATAACAGGGATTGAAAACCTAATGATGTATTGAATAATATTTGGTCAATTTTACCTGAAAGTTGATTATTGACTCTGAACGTTAGAGGCGTATTATCGGTAGTTCCAATAAAATTAGCGGCAACACTTGTACCGCTGTTACCGGTAAGGCTCCAGTTGCTGCCCGTTGCTACCATCAACCATACCGGATTGGCATTAGTCCCTGAATTAAAATAAATGCCGGGGCTGTTGTCAGTTTGAAAAATCAATAACCACGGTGCCGGGCTGTCAAGATTGTTTCGTTGAGCCTGAGTCATTCTAGGAATCAAAAGGCCGTTTGTTGTACTTTTTACATCCAGCATTGCAGAATTATCCGGCATTGAGTTGTCGGTGTTTATGGCCACCTGTGCGAATCCTTTGATTGATATCGCCAGCAATAAAATAAATAGCAGATTTTTCATAGTATCGGGTATAGGAATTATTTTTTTTCTAATTTTTCAATTCGTTCTAAAAGTTCAGCATTTTCACTTAATATTTCATTAATTAAAACCTGCTGCTCCTGAACAGCTTTCACCAGTGGCACTACAAATTCGGCATAGCGTAAACCATATAGGTCATCATTATTTTTTGGAGCATCAACACCGCTGAAAATAAACCCAACCGATTGTGCGGCGGCTTCCACTTCCCGTGCGAAAAAACCGGTATAACGGATTTTTTCCTTGGCATCTCTGCTGGTCTTATCCTGTATATCGGAGTGGGTGTTAATATTTCCTTCCATATCCCTTTTGTCGTCTTCTTTCAGGAAAACCGCTAAATCATTCACAGCATAATTATATGTAACAGGTCGCAGTTTAAGAATAAACTCCAATCCTTTCACATCCTCTTTTACATTTTGTTTAAATCGCTCATCCGATAAGTTAGTCCATCCTGCATAACCACCAATACTGGTTACGGCAGAATTTCCGATGCGCACCTGATTACTTGCTATGGGGCGGGCATTATAACCCAATCCTGTAATATTAGTGAACCCATCGGCATTGGGATGAGCGTTATATCCCGCAAAAGTCCCATTAGTTATTGTATAAAAGTCCCCTGCTGAAAAACCAATACTTGTGTTAAAACCGGAAAGTGAATAATATGAAGCATAACAACCGATTGCGGTATTGTTACTCCCTGATATATTAGAAAATAGTGCATTACCGCCCATTGCTATATTAAAACCGCCGGTAGTATTGGAAAAAAGTGCAGAATTTCCAACAGAAGTATTTTGATCTCCATCAGTATTGGAATAGAGTGCGGCGGCCCCAAATGCAGAATTGTTAAATCCTGAAACATTGGAATATAGCGCCTGATGTCCTATCGCGGAATTGAAACTGGCAGTAGTGTTTGAAAACAGTGCATAACTTCCACCGGCAATGTTATTGTCACCGGTTGTATTATTATCAAGCGCCAAATAACCAATCGCAACATTTTCATTTCCTTCTGTATTTAAATAAAGGGCGTGATGCCCGTCAGCAGTGTTTTTACTTCCCAGGGTATTGGAATAGAGTGCCTGATATCCGTCGGCAGTATTGTAATTTCCTATCGTGTTTGAAAAAAGAGACTGACATCCATTTGAAGTATTGTTGGTGCCAATGGTGTTATTTCCCTGTGATGCAAATCCGTTTGCAGTGTTGAAGCTTCCTGTTGTATTGGAGGCAAGCGCTCCCCAACCACTGGCTGTATTTGAGGAACCTGTTGAGTTTAAAAAAAGTGTGTTGGAACCGTTTCCGGTATTGAAATTTCCGGTTGTATTTGAATAAAGCGCTCCCCTTCCGCTGGCTGTATTGTAGTTTCCGGTCACATTTAAATAAAGTGTCAGTTCACCAATAGCGGTATTTGAATGGCCGGTTGAATTTGTAAAAAGAGCCTGGTATCCGTTAGCTGTATTGTCGTAACCTGTAGTATTGGAATAGCCGGCATCTCTTCCGGTGAATGAATTGCCTGTTCCGCCGCCGGCTGCGTCATTCACTCGTCCGGCATTGAATCCGATAAATGTATTTGCAGGATTATCCGAATTGATCCACATCAGGTCGGCGCCGCTGCTGCTTCGCAACTTAACCAGCGGATTGGTATTGCTTTGAATATTGTTGGCATCAATTAAAAGTTGTGAAGTATTAGAACTGCCTTTTATGTTTAACTTACCGGAAGGCGCTGTGGTATTGATGCCAATACTGTTTCCGTTATCATAAATCTGGGAGTCGCTGCCTGTGGTTGCTCCTGTAAATTTCACAATATAATTCGTCGTACCTGAAATGTTGGCTGAGCCGGGAGGACCCTGAGGCCCGGCCGGACCAATAGGACCCATTGGACCTTGCGGCCCCTCCGGACCCGGATTACCGTCGGCAGCAAATAGGGAATAAGGAACACTCAAAAGTTGTGAACTTCCCATATCAATGTATGCGGAGCCACCTGCTGGATCAATTTCTACCTGCATCCAGGGTGTTACCATTGCCCAATTGATGTCTGTGAAGATTCCGGTAACGGGTGTACCATTTCCGATATTTAAAATAAATAAGCCGAATTGATTGGTCGTTGCATTTTGAGTTTCCTGGTATAACACGGATCCGCCATTGCCATTGGTAAGGGTAACACGGATACCGATGTTCTGATCGGGAGTAGGATTGCCTGAACCATCCCGTGCTATTGCCTGGTAGTTGAATGCCTGCGGGACTTGTGCAAATATTAATGTTACAATTAATATCGCTACTGAAATCAGCGTAAATTTTTTCATAGCAATAAAGTCTAAGTATCGAATATTAATATTATTCAGGTACCTGTTGGTTCCTGGAAGTATTGATGAACCACTTTTCATCTTTGTCAGAATTGTTTGCCTGTGCATCCATCGAAAAATCGGTAGCGTGATAACCTCTTTGTCCGGCAAAGGCTGCCCATTGGGTTTTATCTGTAAGATCGATCAGTCCGTCATGATTACTATCGCCAGCAACCATACCCCACACACCGACTGCCAAATTTTTGTATCCTGCACTTCCGCCATAAACCTGACTTTCAGCAATTGAAAAATCATATGAATAAATGCCGGCTGAAGCTATAACACCATTGGATGACATAATACCCAGATGATTCCGGTGCCAGACAATAACGAATAATTGCTGGGAAAATGAATTGTTAAACTGGAGAATAGATGAACCATCTGTGCCAACTACGGAACCATCACTAAGAAGGAACGCTGCTTGCCTGGCTATCATTGTTGCTGTAGTAGCTGAACCGGCATTGGCTGCATCACGAAGTTCTATTAGCACCCAGTCTACAATGTTGGGATTGGGTATCGCTAAAACGGACTCCGTACCACTATAATTCCAGGGTGGTGTATTGAAAGGATGTGATAGCGGTATCACTCCCTCAGTATTAAGTGTGGCTCCCATTTCCGGACCGTAATACGGACCTTCAAGAAAAACGAGGAGGTCAAGGTTGATGGCTATCCCTTCGATGGGTTGCTGAAAGCCCTGGGTGAGGATATAGGCGCCATTAATTAAAGTTTCGGAAACAATTTCACCCAGTGTCCAGCTTAAGCTAACACCGGCTCCGGTTGAATAATTGCCTGAAGTTGCAATAACGGTAGGGCTTAACGATTGTCCTTTTGCACCGCAAATAATGGCGAATGATATCCATACTAATAATGTTTTCATTGGTTTATAATTTTGTTGTTCAACATTAATTTTATTGCTTTGCTTTTAGCTCTTCTAATTCCTTCTGAAGCTTTTCGATCATAACCTGCTGCTCCTGCACAGCCTTTACCAATGGCACTACAAATTCAGCATACCGAAGGCCATAATGGCCATCTGCATTTTCAGGAGCATCTACTCCGCTGAAATTAAAACCAATTTTTTTTGCTGCTTCTTCTACTTCCTGAGCAATGAAACCAGTGTAAATTATCTGTTCTTTCGATTCAATGCTTGCTTTGTCTTCAGGAGTTTCTTCAAATGGTTGCTCACCTTCCCGAAAGGTTGTAGGTTTATTTTTGTTCAGTTCAGCATTTAGGGTTCTTATATCCAGATTATATGTCACCGGATTAAGCTGTTTGATAAATTCCAGTCCAGGAACATTTTCACTTACATTTTTCTTGTACCGGCCATCTGAAAAATTTGTCCATCCCGCATAACCGCCAATACTCGTTACTGAAGTATTGCCTATAACAACTCTGTTGGAGGCAGTTACGCGCGCATTATAACCTAAAGCCGTGCAGTTTGTATAACCATCTGCATTGGGATAAGCGCCATATCCGGCAAAAGTTCCAGAGGTAAAAGTATAATAGTCTCCCGCAGAATAACCAATACTTGTATTATAATTAGAAAGTGTAAAATAGGACGCATATTGACCAATGGCAGTATTGTAATTACCAGATTCATTGTAAAAAAGGACATTATTCCCCATCGCTGTATTTGAGACTCCTGTGATGTTGGAAATAAGTGCATTATTTCCGTAGGCTGTATTATTATTACCGGTTGTGTTGGAAGAAAGCGCTAAGTACCCGCCGGCAGTATTATAATCTCCTGTGGTATTATCCCTAAGGGACTCTCTTCCAATTGCGGTATTCGCAAAACCGATGGTGTTGGAAGTAAGTGCTTCAGATCCGTTGGCAGTATTTGAATTTCCAGTGATATTGGCATAAAGAGCATTATATCCGGTGGCAGTATTAGAACTTCCTGTAGTGTTGGAACGAAGAGAAAAATTTCCAGTTGAAGTATTATTAATTCCATTATTCACTGATGTCGGTTGATTGGAATAAAGCGCTTCGTAACCTATTGCAACATTATTGCTGTTCCAACCCGTTCCTCCATTGTTAAATGATTGGGAATACAAAGCACTTCTGCCAAGGGCTGTATTTTGATCTGCGGTAGTGTTGGCAAAAAGTGCGCTCCTTCCGGCTGCCGTATTATCGCTTCCGGTGGTATTGGAATAAAGCGCATACACTCCGCTGGCGGTATTGGAGTTCCCGGAAGTATTGTCATTTAACGACTGAGCACCAGAAGTGGTATTATAACTTCCTGTCGTGTTGAAAAGTAGCGAATAACGCCCGGTGGCCGTATTGTTAATTCCGGAAGTGTTGCTTGCCAAAGCAGAAATCCCGATGGCGGTGTTGTTGTCGCCTGTAGTATTGCTATTCATGGCACTAAGTCCAACAGCAGTATTGCAGCATCCTGTAGTATTAGAATAAAGAGCATGGTCTCCATTTGCTACATTGGAATACCCCGTTGTATTTGAATAAAGAGCAAGATATCCGATAGCTGTATTTTCAAATCCCCCGATATTTGTATAAAGTGCTTTTGAACCAATCGCGGTATTCCATGATCCAGTACTGTGATACAAGGCCGAATCACCTACGGCTACCTGGTTACTTCGATTTGTACTGTTTCTTAAAGCATTTATACCTATGGCCACATTGGAATAACCGGTGGTATTGGAATAGAGTGCACTTTTACCTAATGCGGTATTTGAACTGCCTGTGGTATTGGAATAAAGCGCGTAGGGTCCATTGGCAATATTATTACTACCGATGGTATTTGAATGGAGGGACTCTAACCCGATGGCATTATTGAAATTGCCGGTGTTGTTCAAATAAAGTGCATCGAAACCGATGGCAGTATTTGAATTGCCAGTAGTGTTGGCCAAAAGTGCAGTTGATCCTACGGCGGTATTAAAGCTTCCAGTCGTGTTTGCAGAAAGCGCACTCAATCCATTGGCAGTATTGGAATTGCCGGTCGTGTTTGAAAAAAGTGCACTATTTCCGCTGGCAGTATTCCAGCTACCTGTTGTATTATTATAAAGCGCGTTATGTCCGAAAGCTGAATTGTTATGTCCTGTGGAATTTATTGAAAGTGTACCCCATCCTATACCGGTATTGTAGCTACCTGTTGTGTTATCATATAATGAATTTTTTCCCAGGGCTGTATTTTCACTTCCTGTGGTGTTGGAATATAGTGCTCTGTTTCCGATGGCGGTATTTTCAGTACCTGTCGTGTTTGAATAGCCTGCTGAATTTCCTACAAAAGTATTGCTTATTCCACCACCCCCTGCGTCATTCACTCTTCCGGCTGCATACCCGATAAACACATTTGAATTATGATCGGAATTAATCCACATCAGGTCGGCGCTGCTGCTGCTTCGCAGCTTAACCAGCGGATTGGCATTGCTCTGAATATTGTTGGCATCAATTAAAAGTTGTGAAGTATTAGAACTGCCTTTTATGTTTAACTTACCGGAAGGCGCTGTGGTATTGATACCAATACTGTTTCCGTTATCATAAATCTGGGAGTCGCCGCCTGTGGTTGCTCCTGTAAATTTCACAATATAATTAGTCGTACCTGAAATGTTGGCTGAGCCGGGAGGACCCTGAGGCCCGGCCGGACCAATGGGACCCATTGGACCTTGCGGCCCCTCCGGACCCGGATTACCGCCGGCAGCAAATAGGGAATAAGGAACACTCAAAAGTTGTGTACTTCCCATATCAATGTATGCGGAGCCACCCGCCGGATCCATTTCAACCTGCATCCAGGGTGTTACGGTTGCCCAATTGATGTCTGTGAAGATTCCGGTAACGGGCGTACCATTTCCGATATTTAAAATAAATAAACCGAATTGATTGGTCGTTGCATTTTGAGTTTCCTGGTATAACACGGATCCGCCATTGCCATTGGTAAGGGTAACACGGATACCGATGTTCTGATCGGGAAGAGGGTTACCGGAACCATCCCGTGCTATTGCCTGGTAGTTAAAAGACTGAGGAGCCTGTGCTACTGCGAATCCATTGAACAATAGGGCGCTGATAATGAAGTAAATTTGTTTTTTCATAATGGGTCATTTTTAAAATTTAATTGATTGTTGGAATTTGTATCAAATCAGTTACACGCTTTTCTTCAGCGGATTTGTGTACCTCGCTGTTTATTCTCATGGAGTTTTTAATCCTTTATACAGCGAACACTCAAACCCAAGACCTTACCGTTATAACCACGATAGATACCGGTATAATAATAATTCAAACTCCAGTTCCAGGCGAGATTTATGTTGAATTCGGTTGAGGACCAAAAGAGAGCATAACTTCCTACACTGGCGAAACCACCATCGCCGAAACAATTACCTCCCGGAAGGGCATTGAAACCGGAAGCATTGGTTCCGTTACCACCCCAATTCCATCCGGACGTACTTTTCATTTTAGTTCCTATGTCGGTTCCAGTCCATCCATAAATTGTATTACAATTAACCGATGGGTCAATAAATTGGGTAACGGTGCACCATTCAGGTTCGCTGGGAATGTGCCAGTTTGCCGGGCAAATGCCTTCAACTCCTTGCTGTGTTGAATATTGCATCATTTCATTCCATTGGTACAATCCTCCGTAAATAGTACAACTGTCTTCAGTATTATAAAAACAATACTTTTCAATAATGCCGTTGTTTGTCATAATGGTCACACCTGTTACCATGGTTCCTATATTAAGGTTTTCTTCCATCCAGCACTGTGTGCCTATCTGTACAGTGTTATATACCTGCCCGTCGCGGGCATCTGTAAATGGTTCCCCACATTCCATTGGGACAGGGTAAGTGACCGGAACATTAAATCCTCTTCCTACATTAGGCTCCCATTTATCAGTTTTATCAGCTTCATCAACCAGGCCGTCCATATTATAATCAGCACTTTGGTAGCCCATAAAACCCTCCTGGGAAACCCAGGTATCGTCTTTATCCTCATTATCAATCTGAAAATCAGCATTTCCATCGCCTGCAATCATCCCCCAGATACCCGGCGCCAATTCGTTTTGTGAATCAAAATCTCCCATTGCCTGATCAGCGCCAGTAGTGAAATCGTATGAATAAATACCCGCAACTTCTGTAAGTGTGACTGCAGAAACAACAGGGACATGGTTCCGGTGAAGTATCCTGACAAAAAAATCAGCTAAATTTATTCCGGGAAACAGCAGCAAACTTGTCCCATCCAAATCTTTTAAAGCACCATTATTGAGGATAAATGCAACTTTACGAGATTGTACAGAATAAACTATTTCCCCGCCAATTATTTCTTCCTGAAGTATTTCAACCAATACCCAGTCTGTAATATCAGCATTTGGTATAGCACCCACCTCTTCATTCCCGTCGTAGTTCCAGGGAACGGTATTAAATGGCTGCTGTAAAGGAATATAACCTGCAACATTCAGGTCAGAATTCATCCCAATAATTTCGAATGGCCCTTCGAGAAAAACCCGCAGGTCAACAGTAACCTGTCCGTGGAGATTTAAGGTCAGCAATATTACCCATCCAATGATCAGTTTCCTCTTGAGTGTAAATGTTTTCATAAAATAATGTTATGAGGTTAATTATAAATTTCGGATTTATGCATTGAATTAACTACTTGTATCATTGCAAATTTTTCCAGAGTTCGTAATATTAAATCGTATTTTGATCATAACCTTCATATATTCCCGACATTACCGGGAATCACAATTGCGAAGCGGTTACGGCTATGTTTATTTTAAATAAATGTCCTTTAATCCGGTACATAAGTTCCGGCTCCCAAATCCGGCAGCCATTCGTCATCCTTATCAGGATTATTTACTTGTCCATTCATGTTCAGGTCGCTTTCCTTATAGCCGGTAGTACCGGTTTGAGCTTCCCATTTATCGTTTTTATCTGCAATTTCAATAAGTCCGTTGCCGTCAGCATCACCGCTCATCATTCCCCATACCCCTGCGGATAACTCTTTATGAGCAGCAGCGCCACCATATACCTGATCGGCTCCAATGCTGAAATCATAGGTAAAAACATTTTCGGATTTAATAAGAGGTACGGCCGACATGATGGCAAGATGGTTCCGATGCCAAACGACGACGTAAAGGTTCAGATCAACTCCAACCGGAAATCGCAGATTACCGCTCCCATCAAGACTTGTAATATTTCCGTTTTCCTGAATGAATCCTGCCTGCCGGGCTATCATTGTAGCACTTGTGGCTGTTGAAGCATCTCCCGTTGTTTGCCTTAATTCGACCAATATCCAGTCGGTTGTACTGGCATTCGGGATAGATACAACACTTTCACTACCGGTATAATACCAGAGTGCCGCCGGATTACTATTGAATGGCTGTGTCAATGGTAGTAAACCACCACTGTTAAGTGTGGTTGTCATTTGGCTTCCGGAGAACGGGCCTTCAATGTAAGCTCTTAAATATAGTTCAGTATAGCTCTCCACAGTAAGGTTATCAATGTAAAAACCTGCATTGGTTGTAACGTGATCCGAAAGCAGAATGAAGGCAAATCTTGAATATTCTGATTTCAATGAATCGGGTACTGTGATTTCCTTTAACTGCCATCCCGCAGAGTTACCGCTGTATGTAGCCAATATATCATAAACATTGTCATAATCATGATCAATAGCAAAGTAGCAAAAATCTTTGTTGCTTTGTGTCATATACCACGTTCTGAAACTTACTTTGATCGTGGAAGAGTAATGAATGTCGAACGGCTGTATCAGCCAGGAATTCGTGAAATTTCCGTAATTTCCATCAAGATTGGTTCCCCACAGATTCGGAGGGCTGTAAGCGGAGGGCGGACCTCCGGCATACGACGGTGCTCCCCATTCCCATTCACCTTTTGGATAAAAGCCACCATTATTAATATCAAAATTATTCTGGTAGGATAAGACTGCTGCTGCCTGAGGCAAGGCAGAAGATTCATTGGAATATATTGATTCACCTTTCTGATATTGAGCTGTTACGACATAAAAATATTCGGTATTATTGTCAACAGTCAAATCGGTAAACGATGGGCCTGAAGCCATATCTATGAAAGCATAGGGGCCGGAAGATGTTTCGGAACGATAGATCTTATAGTTTGTCAGTCCGGAAATTGCTTTTCCCTGAAATGAAAAAGAAGGGACATAAAGTGAGGAAGCAATTTTAATAGTCTTCAGCAAGGTTAATTCCCCGCTGACAAGTGATTTCACCGGAAGGCTCCCGGATTTGGTTTTAGGTTCTGTAGTAAGAGTGAAATTTTCACCCAATTCCGTGGTAATGAATGCTCTCATGATAAAGTTTTCTGTCCATATATTCCAGGTGGCGCCGCCATTTACCGACCAGGCGCTTTTACCGGAATTCGAACCAGTGTCTGTTCCAACGAAAGGCCCGGAAGTTGATCCTGCAGGCCAGTGAGTAACGATATAAAATGGAGTTCCTATAGTAACAGGTTGAGAAACTGTTAAAGCGAGAACTTGCCATTCGCCGCCTTCCTGTGGATTCGAATTTACTGTCACTGAAGGATAAATCTGCCATGCTCCTGCAAGGTCGGGCTTCCCTGAACCATTGTCGGGGCAAACCCTTATGTCTTGCCACAAAGCCGAAGTGGAAGCGGAATTCAGAACGGCAATATCTGTAAGAAAGCCATTAATCGGCGAATTAAAACGGACATAGAAATAATCATTGCCGGAGGAAGGGCTGTTAAGCCAGTACCACATCTCGGCAGTAGCATCATCGTATTTTATCTCACCAATGGGAAAAGGAACGTCCCATTCCAGAAATACTTCGGCATCTCCTCCTGTAGCTATCAGGTTACCTGGTGGATTGAAATATTCAAAAGTATCGTCTCCGCCATTGCCATGCAGACCACCCTGGTAACCGCCTGTCTTATAAAACTGTGCATGGCCCTGGATGTATGCAAAAATTATTGCCAAAAATATTATTCCGTGATTCATAGATATATTTGTTCTCATGGATATTATTTTTATAGTTAAAAATTTGGCATGTAAAAACTGTTTTAATGTGAATACCGTGGCCTGAAATAATATTTCTTGGTTGCTTCGGCTTTCCAGATATTATCGGGATTTTGTCCGGATAACATAGCTTGTCTTCTTTCTTCGTATTCATCGGGTTCTATATTATAAAAAGGCGGCCAGGGTCGGGGGTCGAAACTATCACGATCATGAGGGATGCTAAAACCTTTTCGCAGTGAAAAATCGCCTCCATCCTTTGGAATACTAAAACCTGATATCCGGGGAAAATCACCACCTGGTGGTTTTAGCGGACCTGAAGGCACATTTGGCGGATCAACCCCTCTTGGAGGATCCCATAAAATCCCGCCTCCATTAGGACCTGAAGGTGTAGTCGGTTCTTTTGGTGGTGGATTATAACCTCCCGGTGGCGGATCCCATAAAATATCTCCCGGCTGGCGGCAGCTTCCATGTCCGGGTGTATATACAGGTTTGGGAACTATTGGATCATGGCCCTTATCACTTTTATCACCTCCGGTTTTATCATATCCATTTGGGGGGCAAGGAACTTCATCATAATATGGCTTTCCCGGGTAAGATACATCAACAAATCCATCCTGCCAGTGGTTATAAGCTAAGTAGGAATTAGCCAGATCAGCATAAGCGCCATGGATTGCATCCTTAAGTTTGTCTATCGCATCTTCATACGCGTCCTGAGAGGCATTACCAATAGCTGTTGAAGCAATGTCAATGGCTGCACTTATAGCATCTCCAACAACCGGAATTAGCCCGATTCCCGGACCGGCAGCTCCTACCAAATCTCCTGCAGCCGCCAAATCTGCAGCTTTTTTTGCTCCGGAAGCTGCATCATCAATTTTATCCTGGTCAATGTGAAGCTGATACCAAAGCGCAAGGTAAAACCAATAATTGTCATTAAACTTATGTTCTATCGTCCAGGGAACAGCACGCATCCAGCATTTTTTTGCTTTCTGGTCCATATACATTTGCATGTCGCGATAGGTGCCATACGACAAAGTATTGGATTCTACTGACAACAGAAATTCCAATTCGAAACTGGGGTAGTTAAATACACCGATTGTACGCATCGGCGTAATTGGATTTTTTGGAGTTCCAACCAAAATGGTAAGCTTCAGCCCTGATGGATCAACGAGGTTGACCGGATTGGACAAAGTATATAAATAAATATTAGGTCCGTTTACCATTCCCGCCGGGTCTTTGCTCAGGTATCTTCCGGTTTCTGCGTTATAATATCTTGCCCGGTAATAATACAACCCGGACTGGCTGTCATAATCCCGTGCTGTAAAACGGTAAGGCTGGGTCAGGCTTTCATTTTCCTGAAGTATTTTTCCAAAAGCATCATAGTGATAATTTGCTGTTGGAGTTCCGTTTGAATCTTTCATACCGGTAATGCTTCCCAGTCCATCGCTGTAGTAATATGAAGTCGTACCATTTTTTGTAATACTTAGAGGTGCGTCAATGTTTGGACCCTGATTATACTTTGCCAGTAAAATGCCGCTGATATCATATTCAGCAAGGGTATTGTTGATGTCGGGATGATTATAATCTGCCCACCAGTTTTCCTGATCATAAAGGAAGAAAGTTTCGTTTGAAACGCCATCAGAAGTATAAAGCCTTTCTCCGTTTGCTGAATATCCAAAAGCTGCGATGGGTGAACCATTATGTGAAACACCGGTCAGCCTGTCATTAAAGTCATATTCATAATGGTCGTTTCCGGCAATGCTGAATTTATTGATCAGGTTTCCATTCATGTCATATTGATGATTAGCGTTGTTTTTGCTTGTAAATACAAGACGGTTATCCTCATCATAGACGTAAAAATATGGAGTCCCATTGACAGTTTCCTGCGTGCGGTTACCTTCAGCATCATATTGATACCCTGTTATATCGCCTGTGGGATAAACCACTTCAGTCAATCTGTACAGGGAATCATAACTGTAATAGGTCATATTGATTGCATCCATACCTTTACTGTTTGTGGAATCAGTCGTACTTAGTTTATTTCCGACAGCATCATAGGTAAATATCAAACATTCCGTGTTAGACCCGTTGTCATTCCCGGCGCTTAGCATGGTTAACCTGTCAGCATTGTCATACGCATACTTATTTACGGTTCCGTTAGGATAATTCATTTGTATTTTCCGGTTTGCGGCATCGTATTGAAAAGTTACTGTATCATAAGCCGGATCAATTACAGATGTAAGCCGGTAAGCGCTATCCCAGGTATAAGTGGTTATACCTCCCTGCGGATCGGTCATGGATATACGGTTACCAACGGAATCATAGGTATAGCTGACAGTTTTGGTAAACAAACCGTCATAATTAACAGAAACAGAAGTCAGCCTCTTGTTTGCATCATAAATTTTTGAGGTAATTTCCCCTATACCGCCTGTGCTGCTTGTTTGGATCATATTTCCTGCCGGATCATATTGATAGGTTCTCAAACTTCCGTCAGGTAATGAGTCTTTAACAAAATTATTAAGTGCGTTGTAAATGTGAAAGGTGGTATTTCCATTTGCATCCGTTTCTGAAATCCGGCGGCCATTGGCATCATAATCGTAACTGCTTGTGTAGCCCATCGGGCTTGTTTCTGAAATAAGCCTGTTAACTGGATCGTATGAATATGCTGTTGTGTTCCCTTTTTTGTCAACTACCGAAATCCTGTTTCCGGCAGGGTCATAATTGTATGTCATTTGTCCTCCAATGGCATCAGTGATTGTTACAGGCCGGTTAAGAGCATCATAACCATATTGCTTCGAAATTCCATTGGCATCAGTTTCCGAAAGTATGTTACCTGCTGCATCGTAAGTAAACAGAATAATACCTCCCAATGGCCCGGTTATAGAAATCCGCCTGTTCAGGGCATTGTAGGCATAAGAAGTTACATTGCCAAGAGGGTCGGTTGTAGTTACTTTGTTTCCGGCAGCATCATAAGAGCAACTGTTTGAGTTCCCGATCGGGTTGGTAACGCTGAGTATCCGGTTAAGGGCGTCATAAGAATATGTTGTGGTATGATTCAGTTCATCGGTTTCTGAACTACGGTTGCCGGCTGCATCATAGGTAAATGTTGTAATCCCTCCTAAAGCATCAGTCTTGGTGATCATTCTGTTTAAAACATCAAAGGCATAATTAATCGAATCACCGTTTTCATTTATATCTGTAAGATTGTTTCCGGCAGCGTCATAAGTATAGCTTCGTGTTCCTCCTATGGCATCGGTTTCCAAAATAAGGCGGTCCAACTCGTTATAAGTATAACTTGTGGTATTTCCATTTGCATCCCTCGTTGAAATATTATTTCCATTTCCGTCATAGTTGTAGGTAATTGAATCTCCCAAAGCATTGGTGGAACGGATAAGCCTGTTCAATGCATCATAGGCATAAAGTGTGGAATTTCCGTTGGGATCAGAATCGGAAATCCTGTTTCCTGCCGGATCGTAGGTGTATCCGTTTGTGCCTCCAATTGCATTGGTCACATTTGTTAGCCTGTATAACGCATTGTAGCTATAAATTGTAGTTTTTCCGTTTGGATCTGTCATTCCTGTCTTGTTCCCAACAGGATCATAATCATACAGGATGGTTCCGCCTAATGCATCGGTTACCACTATCAAACGGTGCAGATCATCATAAGTATAGGTTGTTATGTTACCGTTAGGATCCGTTTTAGTTATCATGTTACCAAACGGATCGTAAGTATATTGCGTGATGTTTCCAAGCGGGTCGGTAGAGCTGATCATGCGTTCAGCCGCATTGAATGAATAGGTATAAGTATTTCCATTGGCATCGGTTTGGGAAATTTTATTGCCCTCAGGATCATAAGCAGTCGAAATCGTACCCCCCAAGGAATCCAATGTCTGTATGAGCCTGTTATTGGCATCATATATATATCTTATTGCTACGTCATTCTGATCGGAATCACTGATTAGATTTCCAACATCATCATAAGCCATGATCCTGGTACCTCCCAAAGCATCTGTTTTGACAACCAACCGGTTTAAAGCATCATAAGTAAATGTGGTTGAATTGCCATTCGGATCTTTTTCAGCAACTTTATTTCCGGCAGGGTCATAAGAAAAACTTGTTGTATATCCCAGTGAGTTTTTCACTGAATCAACCCTGTTGGTTACACCGTAGTAAAAGAACACCGTGTTCCCGTTAGGGTCGGTTTGGGAAATTTTATTTCCTTCGGGGTCAAAGATAAAGTTTGTTGTTCCGGCAAGTGGATTAATTACTGAAACAATCCTGTTCAATGAATCATATAAAAAATTCGTGACATCCGAGTTTTCATCTCTCTGGCTGATCTTGTTGCCCATAGGGTCGTAGGAATATCTAAACGAATTTCCCTGGGCATTAACGATTGAATCAGTTCTGCTCATCTGATCATAATAATAAAGGGTAATGTTTCCATTAGCGTCGGTTTGATTAACCTTGTTTCCCAAAGGATCATAACTGTATAAAGTTATATTTCCCAGGGGATCACTAATGCTGGTTACCTTGTTGAGCGAGTCGAATGTAAATAATGTAATCTGCCCGCTTTTATTGGTATGACTGATCCTGTTTCCATTGGGATCATACATAAAATGTTCGGAATTACCGAGTGGATCGGTAATGCTTGTTAAACGGCAACAATCATAAGCGAAATTTGTAGTATTGCCATTTGCATCCGTTTCAAAGGTCTTATTCCCTCCTTCATCATATCCAAAATGTGTTAAATTGCCATAAGGATCCTGTCCTCCTATATTCCTGTTCAAAGCATCATACTCAAATGTGGTAGTGCTCCCGTTTTCATTGATTTCACTTATGAGGTTATTATTTTCGTCGTAGGTAAATTTTAAGGAATCACCTTCAGGATTAACAGTTTTAATAAGCCTGTTAAGCGGATCATACGAATAGGTAGTCGTGTGCCCGTTTTTATCTGTGTGGCTTGATTTATTACCAGCAGGCGTCCATGTAAATGTTTCGACTTTGTGATATGCATCTTTTATACTTGTGACAAAACCACATACATCATAAGAAAACTCTGTTGTATTTCCGTTTTTGTCGGTTATTGTTATCATGTTTCCGAATGCATCATAGGTACGGATAACATCCTCTGAATATGGATCAGAACTTATTAGCAGGTTTCCAAAAGTGTCGTAACTGTTTGTTGAAATACTTCCCTTCCTGTCGGTAAAACTGATTATTTGGTTAAAGACTGAATCGTATGCATAGGTTTCTGTTTGGTTAAGGGCATCGGTTACGCTTAGCAAATTGCCGCGGTTCCCATACGAATATTCAGTTTTGTAGCCATTTGCATCTGTGAATTCTATTATATTGTTCAGGCTGTCGTAAGCAAAGTATCTGGCTCCTGTTGACATTTCAATACCGGTAACCCGCGCCAGGGAATCGTAAACATAGGTTGTAACACGGTTTCCGGTTGAGATAAACTCCGTAACTGTCGTGGTGTGATTGATGTTGTCGTAGTTGAAATCTTTAATTGCGTTCACAACAGGACAGGATATTTCAGAAACAGCTTTACCTGAATTATACAGGATGTTTATAACGCTCGACCGTGCATCTGTGATTTTTGATATGTTTTTCCAAATCCCATAATCGTAGCTGATGAAATTGCCGGCAGGATCAGTTACTTTAATCATATTACCATAAGTATCGTATTCAAAAGTAACTGTCCGGGAAGGCGATACATTCGAATCGGCGATTTGAAGAAGATGTCCGTCAATATTGTTATAGGAGAATGTCAGGGTTTTTCCGCAAGGGTCAGTTATTACAGTCAGTTTGTTATTGGAATAGGCAAAAGAAATCAGATTCAAATTCCTGTCCTGAATACTCGTAATTTTTTTATGTGTACTGTCATCAAAAAAATACCTGGTTCCGTATTTGGTGGTTAGTAAATATTTTCCGGGCTGGTATTCCGACAGTTCATCAAAAACCCCGGCCTGAGGAATATAACTTAACCCGTTCCAGGTAAAAATGTGTTTATCGCCATCTGCCTTATATAGGATTAACCTGTTACTATCAATTTCATATAGTATATTATAGCTGAATGTCCAGCCATAGCCAAAACCATAATCAATTGCTGTCCTACCGCTGTTATAAGAAAAATATATATCCATTGAGAGCCCGCGGCCCGGAAATATTAAATCTGATCTTTGGTAAATCAGGTTTCCTGTATATGAATTCACTGAGGCTCCAAAATAGCCTTGAATATTTGGTTTTGTAAGATTTTGACAAAAGGTATTTCCAAATACCGGCAAACAACAAAGTATGGTGAGGAAAATCCGGTAAAGGTTTTTCCTTGACCTGTAAAACTGCAGATTTTTCATAACTTTCGTGGTAAATTTTGTTCACAATTGAAGAGTATTTTAAATAGACTAATCATTGCCTATATTTTATTTTCAAGAATTGGGATAAGGAAAACGAATAATTTGCAATTTGTTAAAAACCTGAGTAAGAAATAATCAAACTTAAATATATAAATATATAATTTTTTGCGAATATAATAAATCGCAGGTTTGTATTCGGTTATTTAACTATAAATTAACAAAATAATAAAGTGTATTCGGATTGTCTTAAATCAGGAGATGAAACAGCTCATGTAAATATTTTATGATTTTAATTAAACTGCAAGCCTATTTAATTCGGCAGGCCAGGCTAAATCCGGATAGTCCGTTTATAAAGGCTGGACTAAAAGCCAAGTTATTATTCTTACTAAAATTTATTCTGCCAAGTGTTGTCCCGATAAAGGTCCCCAAAGCTGCACCGGCAATGACATCGGTTGGCCAGTGCTTTCCATCATGAATTCTTGAGATTCCAACCAATGCAGCTAATGAATAGGAGGTTAATCCCACCCACATTTTATCACTATAACCCTGTGTAAGTACTGATGCAATTGCAAAAGCAGTAGTTGTATGGCCTGAAGGAAAAGCGGTGTGATCTGTTGTGAAAGGAAACGGGCCTTCCCACAGATATGGATCAGGAGGTACATTTTCACCGGGGCGAAGCCGGTGCGATAAATGTTTGACAAGGATGGCTGCCCCACCACTTAACAAATACGCTTTCAAGCCGGTAAGAGCAATATTTTTATGATGATTGTTTTTAATTCCTGAAATATATATTGCGGCCAGTAATGGGACAGAGTACAATCCGCTTCCCCAGGGTTCAACAACGTATTTACTGATGGACTCCGATGGTGTTGTCCGGTTCCTTTGAAAAAAATTATAAACCTCTTTATCGTAAACATAAGTTATGACCGATGCTCCGAGCACCCCTGCAAAAAAGGACCACTGCTTTGCTTTCCAGTGAAAGGGTTCAGCAATTATTATTTTGGTATTGCACCAGTATGAAGCAATGTATTTTCCAATGAAGCTTGGTTGCCCGGAAGTTTCATATTCCTGAGACCTTGAAATTAAAGAAACGCCATTGATAAATATAATCAGGATGATTACCTTGCGTAAAATTGAAAACCGGTATTTTGATTTTTTAAGCAATTTGAAATTATAACTTTACTAAAATCCAGGAACTTGAAACCAGGAACCTGAAACCTGAAACCTGGAACCTGGAACCTGAAACTTCAAACTAATCCTCCATCTTCTTTGCCTCTTCCCAAAACACATCCATCTCTGCCAGGGTCATATCTTTAAGAGATTTACCCATAGATTTTGCTTTGCTTTCGAGATGCTGAAACCGGTTTATAAACTTTTTATTTGTCCTTTCAAGTGCATCCTCCGGGTTCACGCCGATAAACCTGGCATAATTAACCAGAGCGAAAATCAAATCGCCAAGCTCATGCTCCATTCTATTCTTATCTCTGCTGACTTCGACCTCATGCTTCAATTCATTCAATTCTTCTATTACTTTTTCCCAAACCTGTTCCGGCTTTTCCCAGTCAAAACCGACCCCCTTGGCTTTTTCCTGGATGCGGTAAGCTTTTACCAGCGGAGGCAACGACACAGGTACACCCGAAAGCACCGATTCCCGCCCCTCATTAAGCTTTATCTTTTCCCAGTTTTCCTTTACATTTTTAGCATCCTTTACAATTACATCGCCATAAATATGCGGATGGCGATATACCAGCTTTTCAATAATATGGTTCAAAACATCCCCAAAATCAAAATTTCCTTTTTCGGACCCGATTTTAGCATAAAAAACCAGATGCAACATCAGGTCACCAAGTTCTTTTTTAATCGAATCAACATCATTATCCAAAACAGCCTCAGAAAGTTCGTAAGTTTCTTCGATGGTTAAATGACGCAGACTTTCAAAGGTTTGCTGCTTGTCCCAGGGGCACTGAGCCCTGAGTTCGTCCATCACGTCAAGTAACTTTTTAAAAGCTGTTATTTTTTCATTAAGGTCAGTCATAGAACACTCTCAAATGTTGAAATGATATTTATAATAATCAGCCGCAGTATCAAAATTTCTAATATTTAAGTAAGTTTCAGATCATTTAATAATCCTGTAAGTTCAGACGATTTGAAGGGTTTACTAAGATAAAAATCCATACCTGCATCAAAAAGTCTCTGTTGTTCGCCCGCCTTTGTATGAGCAGTTACAGCAACTATAATTGATTTTTTCAAGTCGTTTTTTATTTCGTATTCCCTGATAAGCCGAGTGGCCTGGATACCATCCATGACCGGCATTTGAATATCCATCAATACGGCATCGTAATGATTTAATTTATAAAGTTCGTAGCCGACTTTTCCGTTTTCGGCAGCATGAGCAGTGTATCCTGCCCTTGTCAGGATATTGATCATGAGTTGCTTGTTTAAAAGATGATCTTCAACAACAAGTATCCGTGAACTTCGGCTATTCAGGTTATCAATTATCCTGGCATTTTCAGTAGCGATATTTTTAACGTAAGGATTCAAAAGCCGTACAGTAAACCAGAATGTTGATCCTTTTTCAACTTCTGAAATTACTCCAATCTCTCCCTCCATCAATTCCACCAGTTGTTTACAAATCGCTAATCCCAATCCGGTTCCCTTGTGCTTTCGCTGTATTGCCGAATGAGTTTGTGAGAACGGTTTGAAAAGTTTATCAATGCTTTCGCTTGTTATTCCTAATCCGGTGTCAATAATTTCAAATTTTATTAGACATGGGATCGCATTTTTAAATGATCCGAAATATTTTTCTTCCTTGTGTTCAACTTTAATTGTTATTCCACCTTGTTCGGTAAATTTTATAGCATTGCTTATTAAGTTAATGAGGATTTGGCTAAGGCGGGTTGGATCGCCAATCAGTTTTTCAGGGACATTCTCAGTAAACTCCGAATTAAGATAAAGTCCCGATTGACGAGCATTTATCTCATGCATAACAAAAATGTTCCGCACCATTTCGCGAAGGTTAAACTCAACAGGTTCCAGCACTATCTGGCCAGCTTCAATCTTAGAGAAATCAAGTATTTCATTTATTATGTTTAATAAATTATTCCCGGAACTCTTAATAACATTAACGAATTCTTCCTGTTCAGGATCGAGTTTTGTATCAGAAAGCACTTCAGTTATACCAATAATACTGTTCATGTGATTCCTGATTTCATGGCTCATATTGGCCAGGAAAAAAGATTTGGATTTTGTGGCAAGTTCCGCTTTTTCTTTTTGTCGTATCAGCTCGTTTTCATGGTATTTGATCTGGTGAATATCTTTAACGGTTCCAATATGCGCAGGTTTACCAAGATAATTTATCAGTCCGACGCTAAGGCTAAGATACACTGTTGTGCCTTCTTTGTTTCTAATCCTGAATTCATAGGAGGTGGGTACATATTCTCCGGCGAGTCTTTTCTTATAGTTTGTTTCAATTCGTGCTAAATCATCAGGATGAATAAACTCGCGGTAATCCATGTCATAAACGGCCTCAATAGGATAGCCGGCAATTTTGGCAAAGCTTTCATTTGCAAAACGAATTTTTTCGTCTTGTATCACGAATATTCCGTCCTGAATATTTTTAATTAAGGATTCATGAATTTCAGCGTTTTCTTTTAATTCGGCTAATGCTTTTTCGAGGAGAATTTTCTGCTCGGTGATTTTAATATTCTTTTCTTCAAGATTCTTTTTAGCTTTCTTATTTATCTGTGACCGTGAATAAAAAATAAAAAACAAGGCAAGAATGAAGAGGCTGAGACTTGTAATGATGTAAATAATATATTTTTGAGTTTTGATTTGTAGCGCCTGGACTTTGTTTTCCTGAGTAATGATTTGAAGCTGTTGATCTTTACTTCGCATCGTATATTTACTTTCGATTTCCGATATCTGATTTATGCTTGCTTCATTTGTAACCTGATCTTTTAATTCAGTCGCCATCTTGAAATAATCATAAGCTTTTTGATAATTGTTGTGATTTTTATAATAGGATGATAAATCTGAATAAATATCGGCTAAAAGTCGTTTAGCTCCTATGTTTCCCGCAATCTCTGCTGCCCGGTTAAAATAATTTAGAAATTCATCATATTTTTTAAGGAACATGTATATTTCGCCAATGGTTTTGATGGTATTTGCTTCAGCCCAGAAATCATCCTGGCCTATTTCAATGTTAAGTGCTGAATTGTAATATTCAAGTGACTTTTGGTAATTCTTTTTATCGAAGTAATACATCCCAAGGTTCTGCAGAGAAGTGGCCTGTTTATCGAGGTCATTAATTTTTATGCTAAGATTGTGGGCCAGAATAAAATATGCGAGAGTACTGTCGGAATGTTTTAATCCAAAATGAGTGTTTCCGATCATATTATATGCTTCCCAAATGCTATAATTGTCATTTAAATCAATGTTCATTTGAAGGCATTCGCTGAAATAATTCAATGCTTTTTCGAAAGTCCCTGTTGTATAGTAAATGGATCCAAGTTCCATTGCTATATTGGCAATCCCTGTTTTGTTTTTACTCTTTTTTTCGATGGCGAGTGATTTCTGATAATATTCAACAGCGACATTATAATCGCCAAGTTTTTTGTAAATTTTACCTAAATTCTCAGTGGCGCTTGCAATACCTGCTTTATTATTGCTGATTTCACTTAACTCTAATGATTTCAAGAAATATTCAAGTGCAAGTTTGGATTGTCCAAGCGAAAAATATCCGCTTGCTATTAAATTTAAAGCTCTTGCTTTTTGATCATTATTTCCTGTTTTTTGGCTTAGATTAAAGGCGTTCCTCGCATATTCGATACTTTTCAAAGTATTTGAATTCCGGTATTGATCCGATATTTTTATCAAAAGCTCAATCTTTTCTTTTCCTTCAGTTGTTTGCAAATTGCTTTCAATGCTATCACTCTGCGGATACGAAAAATTAAATGACGCTATCAAAAAAAGTAAAATATAAATTTTAAGTTTCATTTTGCTTTTTGAGTAATACAAGCCACACATTTTTGCAATATTAATACTTAAATTTTAATTGAGTTTTTTAGGCAATTCCGTTAAGTAATAAATTATTGAAACGGTATCAGCATATCCGAAATTTAACATGCAAATACAAGGATAAAGGACTGTGTTTATAAGTTTATTTAATATATTCTCAACAATACTAATAGTGAGAAAAGTAATTATAGAGGCTATGAGGAACAATTAAGAAACCGGCATCAGGTCGGGCAGTGTAAAATAGAAGTTGCTTCCTTTGTTAGGAATGCTTTCAGCCTTTATATTGCCACCGTTAATTTCAACAAACTCCCTGCAGAGAATCAAGCCAAGTCCGCTACCGTTTTCATTGGCTGTTCCAGGGGTCTGAATATGGTTGTCAATATTGAATAATTTCAATATATCATTCTCTTTTATACCAATACCGCTGTCGGTGACGCAAACCTCCACACCATTCTCTGTCCACGAAGATTTCAATTCAACTTTTCCATTATTTGGAGTAAATTTAATGGCATTTGAAATCAGGTTCCTGAGGATGGTATTAACCATATTTTTATCACCATAGGCAAAAGTCTTTTCAGGAATATCTGAGGTTACCTGAATCATTTTTCTTTCCGCAACGGTGTTGAATATAGAAATATTCTCACGTGAAATTACATATAAATCGAGCAATTCCGGATGGAATTCAATATTGCCCGTTTGGGTTTTAGCCCATTCAAGCAAATTCTGAAGTAATCTGGCTGTGTTTTCAGAAGCATTGAAGAGATTACGGATAATTGACCGCCTGTCTTCTTCGCTGTATTTATCATAGTCTGAATGTAACAGTCCTGAAAATCCAAGGATAGCGTTGAATGGATTTTTAAGATCATGTGCTATGATTGAAAAAAACTTATCTTTTGTTGCATTAGCTTTTCTCAATTGTTTTTCGGATCGGATAATTCTGTCCTCTACTTTTTTTCTGTCTGTAATATCAAGCATAATTCCTACAATACCTGCCACTTTGCCAGAACTGTCCTGATAGGTATTTTTATAAAAAATAACATCATGAATATGTCCATCCGGCAGTTCAAGCCTTGTTTCGTATTGCTGAATATCTTTATTAAGCAGTAATTCTTTATCATTTTTTTGTTGTTTTTCGGCAACTTCTCCTGAATAGAGATGAAACATTGTTCTGCCTTTAATATCATCTCCTACAAGATTATGTATTTTCTTAAAGGCTTTATTGCATCCGATGAAAATGCCTTTATTATCGGTGTAATACATTGGATTTGGTATGGTGTCCATAAGAACCTGCAGAAATATATTTTGTCCAGTGATACCTTTGTTCATTTCGGCAAGTTCCTGGTTTGCCTTTTGATCGTTTCGGTAACGGTTTAAGAGTAATATGATAAGCACGAGAACTAAAACGGTAATGGCAATAAGTGAATAAATCAATTGATTCTTCTTTACAAGTGATAATTGCTGAAATTTGTTCTTTTCTTCCAAAAGCAGTTTTTCTTTTTCAAGCTCTTCTGATTTTTGTTTAATTTGTAATTGTGTTATTTTATTGCTTATTCCTGTATTGAAAATAGAGTCCTTGATGGCTGAATATTTTTGATAATATTCAAGCGCTTTATCGTACAGCATTATTTTATCGTAAATAATGGAATAGTTAAGATAAATATCACGCAGATCCTCTAAAAAGTTTTCATCCTTGGCTAAAACGTATGCCTTGTCAATGAATTTAAGTGCATCAGTATGTCTGTTAATTTGAATATAAAAATTACTTAAGCTAATATAAGAGTCAATGATTCCAATTTTATCTCCGATATCATTCTTTATTTTCAGGGCGCTGAACAGGTATTCTTCTGCCATTGTGTAATTCTTCAGGGCAATAAATGCCCTGCCAATATCGGTCATGCTTGAAGCAATGCCGTTCTTATCGTTTATTTCTGAAGAAAGTGTCTGGAATTGCCTGTAATATTCAAGTGCTTTCTCTGGCTTTTCAATATTAAGATAAATATCGCCTATATTTTTCATTGAAGTACTGATGCCGTATTTATTTCCCAGATCCTTCTTAGCCTCTAATGATTGCTTGTGGTAGTCTAAAGCCTGATCATAAATTTCAAGATCAGCGTATATATTTCCAATGTTGTTTAGAATATATGCATACCCTTCTTTATCGCCTAAATCTTTATTGATCTTTAAAGTTTTAAAGAAAAATTCAAGGGCAAGTTCAAGATCACCCCGCTTGCGGTAAACATTTCCTAAATTATTATAGAGGTTGGCAATATCGCCGTCATTGGTATCTCCTATTTTCTCAAGGATGGTAATAGCTTTTAAAAAATATTCAAGTGCGTCATTATACAACCCCAAATTTTTATAAATAATACCGATTCTGTTGTATTCCTGAACAATATCCGGATCGCTTTGCAATTTCCGGGCGGCATCAAGGGCTTTTTGCTGAAAGACCATCGCTTCATAATAATTCCCTTTATATCTGTGACCCAGTCCTAGATTGCTGAGGGATACATATACTCCTCTCAGATTGTCAATGGATTCAGCTATTTGAAGAGCTTCTCCGGCATATCCAAGTGTTTTATCCGGCTCATTCAACCGGTAAAGATAGGCCAGACGATTAAGCATGGAAATTTTTTCTTCCCGGCTTACAGTGTTGATTATGCTTAAAATGCTGTCAGCCTCATTTCCGCTGTATCCTGCAAAGATGGTCTGCACAGTCAGAATAAGAGTGAATATCAATCCCCTGGATCTTCTCATTTTGTATAATTCATTTAGCAGCAATATTTTTAATATCGCTGAAATGTTTATACTTAAAATTTTGGATTAAGTTATATTTAAAAGGGCATCTAAGTGAAGAGAAACAAAAACGCCAGATTCAAAAATTGATACTGGAAATCAAATAACTTTGGAACAAAATAATCCTGAGAGTAGATTATCTATTAACTCATTTAATCAAAAATTCGACGAATTTTAAAACAAAGCACTGACTTGTCAATAAGCCCGTGCAAATACTACTCTTTGTGTAGATGGCTTACCCGAATAAATACAAAAACCATTTTCCGGTTTCATGTCAAGTGGAATTGTCCTGATAGTGGCCTTGGTTTCCTCTTTTATTTTCTCCTCAGTTTCAATAGTTCCATCCCAATGAGCTAAAGCAAAACCACCTTTATTCTCGATAATATCAAGAAATTCTTCCCACGTATCAACAGTATGAGTATTATTCTCTCTGAACGAAAGGGCTTTGTGATAAAGTTTTTTCTGAATTTGCTCAAGCAAATGTTCGATCTTTTTTTCAATATCCGTCACCTGTAAAATCTCTTTTTCAAGTGTATCTCTGCGGGCAACTTCCACCGTCTGGTTTTCAAGGTCTCTTGGTCCAATGGCTAATCTTACAGGAACACCTTTGAATTCATATTCCGAAAATTTCCAGCCTGGTTTAAAAGTATCCCTGTCATCATATTTTACGGTTATTCCTTTTGATTCCAATGATTTCTTTATTTTCAGTGCAAATTCTGAAATTTCTCCAAGCTGTTCAATTTTTTTATAAATAGGTACGATCACTACCTGAATTGGCGCCAGTTTTGGTGGCAGTACAAGACCATGATCATCGGAATGGGCCATTATTAATGCGCCCATAAGCCTCGTTGAAACACCCCAGGATGTCGCCCAAACATATTCAAGTTTATTTTCTTTTGAAAGGAATTTAACATCAAACGCCTTTGCAAAATTCTGACCTAAAAAATGAGATGTCCCGGCTTGTAACGCCTTACCATCCTGCATCAGAGCTTCTATACAATAGGTATCAACAGCGCCGGCAAATCGTTCATTTGGCGATTTTGTCCCCTTTAAAACAGGAATGCCCATCCAATTTTCAGCAAAGGATGCATATATATCAAGAATTTTTCGGGTCTCTTCAATAGCTTCTTCACTTGTAGCGTGAGCAGTATGCCCTTCCTGCCAAAGAAATTCGGTCGTTCTGAGAAACAGCCTTGTACGCATTTCCCAGCGAACCACATTGGCCCATTGGTTTATAAGCAAGGGCAGGTCACGGTACGACTGTATCCAATTCCTGTATGTATCCCAGATAATAGTTTCGGAAGTTGGACGAATAATCAGCTCCTCATCAAGCTTTGCATCCTCATCCACAACAACACTTTTCCCATCAGGCGATTTTTTTAAGCGATAGTGTGTCACAACTGCACATTCTTTTGCAAATCCCTCAACATGCTGAGCCTCCTTACTAAAGAAAGATTTAGGAATAAATAACGGAAAGTATGCATTTACGTGACCGGAATCTTTAAACATTTTATCCAGCGTTCCCTGAATCTTTTCCCAAATGGCATATCCATAAGGTTTAATGACCATACAACCCCTTACTGCTGAGTTCTCAGCCAGGTCTGCCTTGATCACCAGATCGTTATACCACTGGGCATAATTCTCTTCACGAGTTGGAAAATCTTTTGCCATAATTTTATGTGTGGTACGGTGTTTGTATATTTTTCACCCGTATTTTTAGGTTCGCAAAAATAAATAAAAAAAATAACCACTTGGAGGGTACAAAAATGAAAACTTATTTAATAATTACAGCCCTTTCACTTTTAATTCTTGCAGGTTGCTCAACCACTAAAACAACCGCAGATTATGACGATGTATATTCAGGCTCAAATTCTATAAAGGAAGAACCTGCCAATAATACGGCGGACAACACCACAGTCAGCCCTGATTACTCCGAACAAAATAATCCAGCAGATTATTATGTTGAAGATTTTGAAACCGGCGAAAATGCCGCTTTTAAAGATGAACCCTATCTGACAACAACTGAAACGGCTATATCCCCGGAAGGAACTTCATATATTACCAATAACTATTATGATGGATATGGATATGATGATTACTATGATTATTCTTACGCTTCAAGAATAAACAGATTTTACAGCCCATACATGGGCTATAATTATTATGCACCCTACTATACGGGTTTTTATTATGATCCATGGTATTATGACAGTTATTGGTACGGACCTTATTTTTCATTCGGATATAACTGGGGCTGGGGCAGCATGTACTGGGGCTATCCGTATTATTCCTATTATTACCCCTATAACAGCTATTGGTATGGATACAATAACGGATTCTGGGATGGTTATTATTATGGAAATTATGGTAATGATTATTATGGCTCAAACAACTATTATTACGGACACAGACCAACCCGCAGTGGATCAAACGGTCCGAATTCAAATGTAAACAGAACTGAACAGCAAAATAATCTGGCTATTTTACATCCGAATTATTTTGAGAGAACCAAACCGGATTTGGCTGACAATTTCAGTAAAGGCAATCGCAGCTCCGAAAAGGATATTGAAATTCCCGGCAGAATTAGTTCGAATTCTTTAGATAATAATCCCAGTAGTTCAAGTTCAAATCCTGATGTCGTCAATCTTCAGGTTAATGAACAGGCAGGATCGGATGCTGCCGGGAGACAGTCAGAAATTGAAATCAATAATTCGGGAAATAATAGTCAAAGCGGTTTAGTAATTTCTGAAGAAAAGAAAATTCCCCAGAATGATCTTAGTAATTCAAGACAAAACGAACAGGGATCAAATCAGAGGTACACTTATAAAAAACCTGAATCTTCCTCACTGTCAAAATCAGACTATAAACCAGGTGAAACCATTAAGATAAGTGATCAAAGACCAACTCAAAAATACAGCAAGCCTTCCGGGCGCTCTTCATCTGATAATACAGGAAGAAGCCAACAGGGATCAACTACCGGAAGCAAGAACACTCAAACTTATTCGAGGCCACAGTCAACTCAGAATGACAGTTATTCGAGGCCGGCAAAATACAACACAGATAATAACAGAAATTATCAACCCTCACGTCAATCTTCTGATTCATATTCAAAACCTGCACCCTCAGAAAATAAAAGCTATTCACAGCCTTCAAGGTCATCAGGATCTTATAATCAACCCTCACGTTCAAATAGCAGTAAAAGCTATTCAGCTCCATCAAATTCAGGGAGCAGCAAAAGCTACTCATCACCTTCCAGGTCAAGCAATAGCGGATCCTCTTCATCACCTTCACGCTCAAGTAGCGGAAGCAGCGGATCGAGCAGGGGTGGCAGAAAATAATTCAGATGTTTTTTAGGTTTACTAATCATAATAAACAAATAATTAAAGTTATGAAAAGGATAATCCTGATCCTGGTTGTTATCATGGCTGATTATTATTTACTGGTATCGCAGAATGAAGTAGATGCTCTTCGCTATTCCAGGACCACATTCGGCGGAACAGCAAGATATATGAGCATGGGTGGTGCCTTTGGGGCATTGGGCGCTGATTTCTCAACCCTAAGTTCCAATCCCGGAGGAATAGGATTGTATAAAAAATCTGAATTTTCGCTTACCCCTTCCATCTATTTTGGTAATGCAACTTCTGACTTAAAAAATACCAATGCCAGCGATTCAAAAAGTAATTTCAACATCAGCAATGCAGGTGTTATATTTACAACAGAAACAGGAAATGGAAAGAACTCTGTTTTAAAGTATATTCAGTTTGGAATTGGTTTGAACAGGATCAATAATTTTAACAGAAGGATGATAATTGAAGGAGAGAACAATGAAAATTCCTTTGTAGATACTTATGTTGATGATGCCAATGGAATTAATTATTCCGATATAGAAGATGATCCCTACGGTGATTATGCTTATGATTTGAACCTTGCCTGGATGACATATCTTATTGACACCTTGCCTGGAACTATAAGTGAATACTGGGGCGCTGTTCCTGTGGGAGTGAGTAAATTGCAGAGGAAAGAAGTAAATTCATGGGGTTCGACGAACGAATTCCTGATTGCATTTGGCGCCAATATAGGGAATCGGCTATATCTTGGTGGATCATTTGGATTTCCCTATGTCAGGTACTTTGAAGAATCCCATTACACTGAAACGGATAATAAAAATGAGATCACCGATTTTAATAAAATGAACTTATATGAAGAATTGGCCACCAGGGGAAGCGGTTTTAATTTGAAACTCGGAATGATCTTTCGTGCTGCTGATTGGTTACGTGTAGGCGGAGCTGTACATTCTCCCACATGGTACAATAACATGTCGGATGAATGGCGTTCGGTTCTAACTACTGATTTCGATAATAATGATCATTTTTACAGGGAGTCTCCGGTTGGTTATTACGATTATAATCTGGAAACTCCCTGGAAGGCACTGGGCGGCATTTCTTTTATTATCGGCAAAGTTGCCCTTGTGAGCGCTGATTATGAATATACTGATTTTACATCTGCAAGATTCAGGGGCGTTGAATATGGTTTTTCAAATGAAAATGCTGCAATCAGTAATAAATATTCTGCCACACAAAATATTAGAATAGGAGGGGAATATAAAATTGGAAATTTTGCAGTGAGGGGTGGATATGCTATGTATGGAAGTCCTTTTGCTTCAAACATAAACGATGGAGAAATTACATACTTCACCGGCGGTCTTGGTTACAGGGATAAGAATTTCTTTGCTGATCTTGCGTATGTGAGATCCGTTAGTGACGAAGATTATTACTTGTATTATTCTGAGAAAGCATCAAATAGTCTCACTTCGAATAGTTTTTTATTCACCATCGGATTCAGATATTAGTAAAAAATAAGAGGCTGCCCTTTTAGCAGCCTCCTTTAAATGAATAAACCAAATTACTAATTCGGTACCTGAGTTCCCTGACCAAGATTCGGAACCCAGATATCATTCTTGTCAGGATTGTTAACCTGTGTATCTAAGTTGTAATCACCTGCCTTGTAACCTGTAGTACCGACATTCGGAGTCCAGGCAGTAGTCTTATCAGGATTATTGATCAATCCGTTGGGGACTCCGTCACCTCCGTACATACCATAAATTCCGCCTCCAAGGTTCTTATGACCTAAGGAACCACCATAAGCTTGTCCGACTCCGGTAGTGAAATCGTAGGAATAAATTCCCGGCGCTACCGGTATCATTGGATTAGCCGAAAGCACACCAAGGTGGTTTCTATGCCAGATGACAACAAAAGGATTAAAGTTAAAAGTTACATAGAACTTCATAAGGCTGCTGCCATCAGTAGCAACAAGTGAACCATCATCAAGAACAAAGGCGGCTCTCTGTGCCACTCTGGTTAATCCGGTAGCAAGTGGTGCCGAAGGAGCATCTCTGAGTTCAACAAGTATCCAGTCAATAACACTTGCATTTGGAATTACAGGTACTTTTTCAGTTCCGGTATAATACCATTTTGCTGAGGGATCTGAACTGTATGGCTGTATCAGTGGAATTAATCCGGCAGCATTCAAATCGGTATTCATGGTAACGCCATTGTAAGGTCCTTCGAGCAGAACGTTCAGATCGGTGAGAATATAAGGGCTTTCCAGGCCATAAATTTCAAATGCCAGATCAAGCGGCTCCATTGTTATGGGATGGTACAGTTCGTTCCATGGTCCCATTGATGGTGCAAAGTTCAAAGACCATACTGCTTTGTCATTCCAATGATTCACTGAGGTTTTCCAGCCAAAACGCATATTCGGGTCGGGATTTTGCGGAACAGCCTGTACACTCAACCAATAAACAACAGGCTCATCGGGATTACCATGCTGTACAAAAGGTTCAATCTGCGTAAGATCAAAAGTATATAACCAGCACTGTGTGTCACCAAATGGGGTATAAAATCCCTGCTGAGGACTATACCATCCTTCCGTTAAACCCATGGCATAAGGCATCACCATAAACTGACCCGGTAAGAACATATAATTCCAAAGAATATTTCCAGGCATACTATAACCTGTGGGACTTTGATCGGCTGGTATATCGCTGTGAATTGTCAGGATAAACATTACGGCCCATGGACCTTCAGGAATGTAATCGTTCATCCAGGAACCCCACACTTTGATATGAGTAAGAGGACCGGTCCTGTCGCACCTGAAATCATCAGCAAGAACGCAGGGTGGCATCATCATCCCCATATCTGCGGTGGCATCTACATCCATGCCGTTAGGAGAAAGATCTGGTTGCTGTGACCACTTGTATGGTTCACCAATTTCAACCTGGTAATCTTCAACTTCGCCGTCGGGCGCATAGCCTGTGAAAGACAAACCTCCGGCAGTATTAAACCTGAACCGGGCAAAGGTAGTCCCCGTTCCTGCAGTTGCCGGTACATTAAAAGTAAGAATATTATTTCCTGAAGAGATTACCTGGTTAGTGAATATCTGTTCAGTTAAGTCTGAACCCCAGAATCCATCCATATTAAAATCAATCCAGCCATTCAATATTCCGTTTGCGGATGCAGTCACTGACATCGTATTCATCTGTCCTTTGGCAATCAGGACAGGAAGGAAAATGCCATCTTCATCGTCAAAATTACTAATATCGTCACCCTGAGCCAAAGGATCCTGGAGTCCATCCGGTTCGGCATCAATACTCGCTCCCAAATATATTCCGGGAACTACCAAATGCCTGGCACCATTATATACCTGCAAGGTAGGATATGGTATATCAGGTGCATCTCCAAAATCGAGCTCACCTTCAATATTTATCTGATGATCCTCAATCTCGCCATCCGGAGCTAATCCTGTATAGGTTAATCCGCCGATACTCGAGAACCTGAATCGGGCATAGGTTTGTCCAACTACTGCGTTTGGAGGTACAAGGAAAAACAGCCAGTTGCTCCCTGCAAACAAAGTTTGATCAATGAAAACCTGCTCGCCGGGGTCTCCCCAAGATCCGTTTGCATTGAAATCTATCCATCCATTCATAGTACCTGCGACAGATGCACTTACATCAATTCCGGCAGTTCCTCCTGGTGTCAGCGGGAAGATTACAGTCACACCATCTTCATCATCACCCTCGTCGTTATCATCTCCCAGAGCATTGGGATCAGGCTGACCATTGTTGTCTGGATCGACACCGAGGCCAAGGTATGTTACGCCATCGGGAATGTGCCTTGCCCCATTGTTTGCGTATAATGTTGGATAAGTCGGATCGGCTGCATCGCCAAAGTCCATTTCCGGAGGAGCATCGGAGGATATTAAAACCTCATCAATAATCCCGGCGAAAGGCATATAGCTGCCCCAGCCGCTTAATCTCATTCCTATACCGACATTCTGGGATGTAGATACCGGTGCATTGGCCCATGCCACTTCACCTTCAAGTACTCCATCAACATAGGCTCTTAAGTATGAACCGTCCCAAGAAGCAAAAACATGATGGAATACATTGTCCCTCAGGTCTGAGGTACCAAACACATCACCGTCACCTGCAGCGCCCGAATAAACGGATAATCTTAGTTGTCCTCCAGTAAGATAAATTGTAAATCCTCTGCTTCCGGATGCCGTATATTCATACTTGTCAACAATTGCATAATAGTGCTGAGAACCCGAGCACTTTATCCATGCCTGAACGGAAAACTGGTTTGTTATATCAAGACTTGGTGAATGCTGAACCAGGACATAGTCGCTGCTGCCATTGAAATTCAACGCGCTGTTAGAGTAGCCCGGTGTCCATGTTGGACCGGTTACAGTTCCGTCGTTATCATAGCTTGTTGCATCAAAGGCTGTGCTACCTGCGTTTTCGTCGAGGTGCCAGATAGCCACAGGATGTCGAATTATTACCTCATAATCTTCAACCTCACCATCCGGCGCCGGTCCTGTATAACTCAGATTCATCAATGAACTGATCCTGAATCGCGCAAATGTTGTCCCTAAAGTCGCATTCGGATTGGCAGTAAAAGTCAACATATTAGGACCTGTGGGCAATGCAAAATCTGTAAATATTTGTTCGCCTGCATCACTGAAATCACCATCAGCATTATAATCAATCCATGCCTGCAGATATCCATTCCCCTGAGAAACATCAACTGAGAGGTACGTAGTTTCTCCCGGGAAAATTCCCCCTATTAAAAGAACACCATCTTCATCATCAAGGCCATTATTGTCATCACCCAGTGCCTTAACATGCGGTTGTCCGTTCATTTCGCCGTCAATCGTATTACCCAGGAAGAGGGGTCCGATTATGTGACATGGTCCATTGTTTAAGAGAAAGGTCGGATAAGTGGGATCCGGAAGATCGCCAAAATCAATATTCGATTCACTTTTAATAGCAAATGCCAGATCAAGTGAAGAAAATTGCCATGGATGAGTCGGCGGATAACGCAAATCATTCCAACCTACAATCCAGGGTGTCCCGACACCTGGATTAATTATATTAACACAAGCATCGTCATTCCATCTCAGATCTATCTTTGAAGTTTTCCAGCCAAAAGTATAATCTTTATTTCCTGATGGAGGCCTTGGCAAATCAATTATTTCCAGCCAGTAGATACTATCGAGTTGCTGGACGAACGGATCGTCAAAGAAGAAATTATAGCGGAATGCCATGTTATGATTACCAGGCTGCCATGAATAAGTATCGGGATCGTACCACCATTCAGGCCCCTGGAAATCGAGCTGGGCAATATATTCGCCGGGGTAAACGGTGTCGGTCCACAACGGATCTTTAGGCATACTCCATGGCTGAACACTACCTGCAGGATTATCTGAATAAATAGTTACCTTAAATGTTAAACTACCAATTCCGGCGGCAGGAAGTCCATCACCTGCAAATGAACCCCACATTTCAACTTCATTTATTGGTCCTGTTTCGGTACAGAGAAAATCATCAGCGCTTGCTACCCAGAACATATCAACATCCACGCCTGTCGGATTCGGATCAGGCAATTGTACCCAATGCATTTTGCTTTCTCCGGGATTAACAATAAATACCCTGTAATCTTCCACTTCACCGTCGGGAGATAATCCGGTCGGAAGCAAACCGCCAGCACGGCTTAACCGGAACCTTGCAAAGGTTACTGGTCCAACCAGAGAACCTGCAGGTACATTAAAGTTAATGGTATTTGTTCCAGCCGCTAATCCACAACTGATTCCGCCACACAGGTGCTCACCGGGTTGTTCAAAAACACCGTTGATATTAAAGTCAATCCAGCAATCCAGAAATCCTCCGGGACCTGTTGGATCGGCTAAAGTTATATCCACAATGGCAGGTTGTCCGGGGATTAAGGCTGTCTTGAATGCTACTCCGTCTTCATCATCAATCCCATTCTGGTCATCACCGAGGGCGAATCCTTGTGGCTGACCGTTTAATTCAGTATCTACACTTGCACCAAGACTGAATCCGGGTTCTACTATATGCCGTGCACCATTACTGGCCAGTAATGTTGGCCAGAATGGATCAGGAGCATCGCCGAAATCCAATTCTTCAACATCAGGTGGCGGATTGATAATGAATGCCATATCAAAGGTTTGTCCGGCATAAGGATGCGGAACCGAACCTCCCGGATAGATATGAGCTACCCACCCAAACGGAAAAATCGGATGGCTGGGATCAGGATTCCACCACACCGCATCATCATTGAAACGCGTTTCGAGCGTCGTGGTCTTCCATCCCAATGTGTTTGCATGCGGATCAGGCGGTGCAGGCGGGAAAAATCCGGTTTTAAGCCATTGAATTTCGAGCCAGTAAATGGTACCGGCCTCCTGCACAAACTGATTGTCGTCAATAAAGAAGTCGAACCGGAACATGTGGAAGTGTTCGTTCGGCATCCAGTACTGAGTTGCCGGATCATACCACCATTCAGGTTTGTCATCTGCTATTTCAATGGCATTATACTCACCGGCATAATAAACTTTACTCCACAAAATATTGCCCGGCATACTCCAGGGTTGTTCTATTCCGGCAGGAATATCGCTATGAATGATCAGCAGGAGGGTATCCAGATTAAGAGGTGTCGGAATTATATCCTGCGAAAATGACATCCATGTGCGGATATGAGTGATCGGACCCGATTCGGTACACATGAAGTCGTCTGCCGTCGAAGTCCAGAACAAATCAACATCCATTCCTGTGGGATCCAAGTCAGGCGGCTGAGGATAGTGCATCTTGGTTTCCTGCGGGTCAACGATGTAAATCTTGTAATCCTCCACTTCGCCATCGGGTGCTGCTCCTGTGTATCCAAGATTTTGAGTATAGCTCAATCTGAACCTTGCAAAAGTTGCTCCCGGAGATGCGCCCGGATTCATTGTAAAGGTTGGTGTATTAACTCCTGCGACAAGAAGCTGATTTAGGAAAATCTGCTCACCGGCATCATTGAAATCTCCATCTATATTTTCGTCAATCCATCCCTGCAAGTAGGAATTCCCCTGTGATGCAGTAACAGTTACCGTTACGACCTGGCCAGGCAATAGAAATGACGGCAGGACCACACCATCTTCATCATCGAGATTATTATTATCGTCACCCAAAGCCGAAGGATGTGGTAATCCATCACCTTCAGCATCAATAAGGTTTCCGAGATACAATCCTCCAACAATATGACTTGGTCCATTACTTGCCAGCAAGGTAGGATACGGTAAATCAGGAAGATCACCAAAATCAAGTTGCTCAAATTCCGTTGAAGTAATAATAAATGCCATATCACTATACCTGTATGGTGGTGCTGAGCCCCACTGAATGGTTGACCATGTGCCTGGTGTGGGATTCGTTTTATTTGCCGCTCCGCAAAGTATAGGATAATAACTTCTCGCAGCCTCCTGCCATCTCCACAGAGCAGGATTATTGGCATCGTTTGCAAAGGCGGAAATATCAATCCAGTATCTTGCCCCTAACTCCTGGTTGAATGCCGAAGGCAAAATAAATTCGTATAGATAGATTGCACATCCCTCATTATTTAGCAGCCCCGTATTTTGCTCAACAAGAGTGGAGAAAGGAACATTATATCCGGCTACTTCCGGATCCAGAGGCAGACATGTTCCCGATGGATCATCCATGTGGATGCTAATGTGAAAATAATTAATTCCCGAACCCCTTCGTTCCTGACCAACCATATCCAGTTCATAATTGCCCCACCAGTGGATATCAGTAACTTCTCCTCCATTGCACTGCCAGTCATCTGCTAAAACAATTGACTGGTAAGGAGGGATTATAGCATCATGGGCATGCAAGCCGGGCAAAGTGACATCAGGGTACTGGTACCATTTGTAATCCGGATTTTCAGTGATCTCAACATAATAATCCTCAACCTCACCGTTTGAAGCCTGACCGGTATATCCTAATCCGGCTTGTGTGCTGAATCTGAACCTTGCAAATGTCCAACCGATTCCGGTATTTAAAGGAACATTGAAACTTAATTCGTTGGAACCTGCCAAAAGAGGCATATCAGTGAAAATCTGCTCACCGGCTTCCGCCCAGCTTCCGTTGAAATCAAAGTCAATCCAGCCGTTAAGGAATCCTCCTCCCACAGATGCAATGGCTGTGAGTTTGCAGGGATTTCCTTTACTCAAAGGCCAGTTAAAAGTTATCCCGTCTTCGTCATCTCCTTCGTCATTATCATCTCCGAGGGCATTTGGATCGGGTTGCCCGTCTCCATCAGGATCAACTGAAGTGCCGAGGAATGTAATTCCATCAATAATATGCCTTGCACCATCATTTGCCAGCAGTGTTGGATAACCTGGATCAATGGCATCGCCAAAATCAATTTCATAGCCCGCAGGATTTTGGATTTTATCGAAATAAATATCTCCCTTTACATCTGTCAGTGCTTGACAGAATCCAAGGTAAGCAAAGGAATTATCGGTAACAAGACCGAGGTATTCACCCATCCATTTGCCAGAAGGTGTCGTGGGAGTGGGTGAACTCGTGTTCGTAATAATCTGGTTTGCACCAAATGAATTTCCTCCATCGGTACTCATTGCAATGTAAACATCCCACAGGAGATCGGCAGGATCATTTCTCCTGTCGTACCACGCGATATCAATAATCCCGTTGTGTTTAACGTCCATCCATGGTAATACCTGGTCGCTAGCAGTCATATCATCATTAACTCTGAGCGGAACAGTCCAACTCAGCCCCCCGTCAGTGGATTTAATAAAATAAATGTCAGCTTCATCCATTGCCAGCATATTTTGCTCGGCATAGGTGATGTATATCTCCTGAGAATTGAATGGTGAAACGTCAATCACAGCAGCACCTTTGGTAAGGTTATCTGATCCACCGTTCAGCCTGATCGGCGGCAGATTTACTGTGGTAACTAAAATATCCGGTGAAAGCCATGTAACTCCGCCATCCAGGGATACATCAAGATAAATCGTACCGACACCACCTGTCTGAACATTGTAATCCATCCAGCAGACGTAAACAGTACCGTCAGGTGCAACAGCAGGAATAGGCATATTGGGCATATTACTTTGAAGCCCGTTTAGAATGACCTGAGGGCTCCATGTTAAACCTCCATCCGTTGAAGTGGAGAAATAAATATCACTTTGTAATAGTGGATTATTCCATCCGCGGTCTTTGATCTCAACAATATAGAGATAATTGAAATAGGGACTCGAAGGATTTATGTCACAAGTAATCTGGCAACGGTCATTAAACCTGTAATTTGGATCGGGATTTCCGACCGGTGGACCATCCGTAGCTACTGCAATCGGTCCTGACCAGGTGACTCCTCCGTCAGATGATATTTCGACGTAAAGTCCGCTTGCCGGTCCGTTTATCCAGTCATAATCCGTTGAAATGTGTCCAACGATCAAATTGCCATTCGCATCGGCAGTTGCAGTCGGATCAAACTGATCGAGAAAAGTGCCTCCGCCATAAGGATCAGGAGGATAAGTTAAGTGCGTATTGCTCCAGGTTGCTCCTCCGTCGTTGCTGGTGGCAATTCCGAGGCCCGGCCCACCCGGATATGGCTCATCGTTATATGCAGCCAGCAATACTGTTGGGATACCTGGTTGAAGCCCGGGTACCAACGCCATCGAAATTTCATTTTGGGTATATAATCCATTCGGATCCGGATCAACAGGAGTGTCTGTAATCAAGGCATTAATTGTAACCTGGTAATCCTCAACTTCACCATTCGGGGCGCTACCGTAAGGAGAAAGATTACCCATAGTACTATAGCGGAACCTGGCAAAGGTGGCTCCGGTGATTACTCCTGCAGGAATATTGAAATTAATGACATTAATAAAATTAAAGGCAACAAAATTGGTGATAACCTGTTCATTGAGATCCAAAAAATCGCCATCCGCATTAAAATCAATCCATCCTTGTATTGCAGCTCCGGTAATAGAAACAGTTATTGTAACCTGGGCAGGAGCACCGGGCATCAGAGGTGTATTAAATACGACTCCGTCCTCATCATTATTTGCTCCGGGAGGATTATTATCATCCCCTTTAGCAAAGGGATCGGGTTGACCGTCAATTTCATAATCAACCAGCGCTCCCATAAAGACTCCCGGAGGTGGTCCCATCGCGTGACGCGCTCCGTTATTTACAGCAAGTGTTTGATAATTCAAATCAGGAGCATCGCCATAGTCCATCAGGGCAGGTGCCTGAACAGTTATCTGGTAATCTTCAACTTCACCGTCCTGTGCAATACCTGTGTATGAAAGGTTTTGCTGTGAACTAAACCTGTATCTCATAAAGGTAGGTCCGATAATCGCCGTGGCAGGGACATTTACTGTAAGGTCAGTTGATCCCGCATTAAGGGCCACATTGGTGAATATCTGCTCACCAAATTCCGCCCAGCTTCCATTATTATCAAAGTCGAACCAGGCGTTCAGGAATCCTGCACCTGTAGTTGATACTTTTACAGTATTGCCTTGTCCGGGAACAAAATCTCCGGGCCACCATATTCCGTCTTCATCATCAAAACCAAAGGGATTAAGATCGTCACCTGTTCCAAAACCATCAGGTTGACCATCATTTTCCGTATCGGCCATAACTCCCAAATATAAACTGGTTAACACGTGTCTTGCACCGTCATTGACTAGTAATGTTGGATAGTTAGGATCATCCGCATCACCATAATCGAGTTGCTGCTGTTCGCCAATATAATACTGGTAATCTTCCACTTCTCCGTTAGGAGCAGCGCCAAAACTCGGGATACTCGGCATTGTGCTGAACCGGAACCTTGCGTAAGTAGTGCCAAGAATAGCTCCTGCGGGGACATTGAAATTGTAAATACTTACAAGACCAGGCGGATTTATATTGGTGATAATTTGTTCACCTGCGTCCAGCCAGTCGCCATCGGCATTAAAATCTATCCAACCCTGTTGTAACGGGCCCGTCATTGAAACCGTAATGGTCACCATCGCCGGCGATCCTGGGATAAGAGGTGTATTTAAGACAACCCCGTCTTCATCGTCAGGTGCACCCAAAGGATTGCTATCATCTCCTGATGCCGGGAGATTGGGTTGCCCGTCCATTTCGTAATCAACGGTGGCTCCCATAAAAATATTACCTCCCTGAATGGCATGCCTGGCACCGTTGGAAGCGGCAAATGTCCAGTAGTTCGGATCGGGTGCATCACCGTATTCCATTGATTCCGGACCTTGTATCACAACCTGGTAGTCTTCCACTTCGCCATTGGCTGCTGCTCCGGAGTAATTCAAACCCAAAACCGTACTCAACCTGAATCGTGCAAAGGTTGTTCCCAGTGTAGCTGTTGTGGGCACAACCATCGAAAGGTCGGTAATACCAGTGTTCAGAATTTGGTTTGTGAAAATTTTTTCACCGGGATCAGCCCAATCTCCGTCAATATTAAAGTCCATCCAGGCGTTTAAATACGAAGTGCCCCCGCTGACAGTAACTCTGATGGTGTTCCCATGGCCCGGAACAAAATTAAAAGGCCACCAGATACCATCTTCATCGTCAGAACCTGAGGGATTAATATCATCCCCGGTTGCTGTAGCATTGGGTTGTCCATTTGCTTCAGCGTCTCTTAACGAGCCGAGCCTTGGGCCAGTTGGAGTATGTCTGGCTCCATTTGAAGCCACAAAGGTAGGATACGTGGGATCAGGTGCATCGCCGTAGTCTAATGTTTGGCTGATTGCCTCTAAATTCCAAATGATCAATAAAAGTAATCCCCAAAATAATTGTGTAAAAATCTTTTTCATAATGGTAGGAATTAGTGTATACTAACTTTTTCATGGTAATTTAAGGAAATTAATACAACAAGACAACCTGAAATATTAATGCCGCTAAGATATGAAAATAATACCCGATTGTCAAGTAATATTGAGGAAATATTACCGGCGATAAGAACCTTTTTCTTAAACTATGAAAAAGCCTGATGGTTTAGGAAAACTATAATTAAGATGAGGAATTACTATTGGCAGACTTTACTTGCGGTTCTCAATTCGATGGATTCCGGCTTTTGCCTTTTGGTTGATACTGTTCCGGTACTCTTCATTTTCCATGGATTGTGCCTGCTCATAATAATACGTAGCTTTGGTGTAGTCACCTTTATTTTCGTAAATCATGCCAAGCTGCAGAGCTGAATTGGCAGCAAAATAATAAGGTGATTCTGAGCCATTTTCAATGGTTCTGGTATAGAAAGATACAGAATTGTCAATTTTCCCCCATTCATGATAAATTCTTCCGATTCGATAAGAAAACTCAAGAGAATCGCGTGAATTTTTTAAAAAGCCAGTTGTTTTGGAGCCTGTTATTGCAATCAGAGCCTTGTCATAATAACCGCCATCAAATAACAAACGGGCTCTCAGCAGGTAAATGTTTGGAACTATTCCTCTTTCAGCTTCGCGCTCTGCCTGAATATCAGCATCAACAACAGCATTACCGTATTGAGACACTTTTGCCATGTATTCATTGTATTTGGCAATATTTTCATTTACAAGATAAAACCAGGCTAATTTCTGATAGGTATCTTTGATATAATTAATACCCTTAAAATTAACAATATATTTGAGAAAGTATTTGTCAGCGTCGGCGTCCAGCCGATGAAGCTTTGCAAGACCGGTGAGATAGTCGAGGAAACAAAATGGAAAATATTCATCGCCTGATGGCCTTGAAGTTAAAAGACTGATTGCTTTATCATTCATTCCGTTATCGGAATAGATGCGTGAGACTGCATAAATTGCCAAAGGGCTTTGCAAACCTGACTGATCGGTTTCAATAAGCTTAATGTAATCAAGAGCCTTTTGTTTATCAGTTGACAGGTTCATCTGGATAAAACTCAGGTAAAACAGGCACTCCGCTTTATAATGGCCCATTTCTTTATTGGTCATGGAAGCATTTAAAACTTTTAATATTTCCTTTACACCCTGGTCAATGGTACCTTCAATTCCAATCAACTTTTTTACCCAGTTATAGTTATCGGGTATGGTTCCAATAAAGGTATGAAGCAACCCAAGGTTGATCAGATTGGGGAGGAATTCAGGGTGTTGTTCATTGTTTTCCTCGAGTAATCTGTACGCCCTGTTAATTTCCAGGGCAGCAGTAGTGTATTCTTTAAATTTGCCTCTTGCAACCGCCCACTGAAGATAAGTCTGAGCGAGGCAATAACGGTAATAGGGGGAATTTTCATCACCTTTTTTGAGACGTTCGATTATACCATCTTTAAGATCGTCATATTTGTTGAAAGCTGCCTCTTCTTCGGCAATGAAAATGGTGAGAAAATATATGTAATTATCAAGCAAATACGGAATATTGTTGCCGGGATTTGCAGACTTCTCATGTTCAATTAACTTTTTACCCTCAGTGAATTTAAGACTGATGATTTCCGTGTATGCATTCCTGCAGTTTTGGTTAAAATCATAATGATATTGACTATAGCCTATCCCGAATGCAAGTAACAATATGCTGATGAGAAGTGCCTTTTGCATAAATAATAAAGTTAAGTCGAACGTAAAAATAAAAAAAAGAGGGGTATATTTTTAAAACCCCTCTTTCATACGAATAAAACTATTTTTAGTTTTCCTTGCTTACGAGGTTTGAAATTGCCTCATCTACTATGATCCTTCCGCAATATTCACAAACAATAATCTTCTTATGCATGCGAATATCCAGTTGCGACTGAGGTGGAATTTTGTTAAAACAGCCACCACATGCATCTCTCTCAATATGTACAACTGCCAATCCATTCCTTGCATTTTTCCGAATCCTTTGATATGCGTTTAAAAGTCTGACTTCGATAAATTTATGATTTTCATTTGATTTTCGAATCAGTTCATTTTCATCTTTTTCAGTATCGGAAATTATATCATTTAGTTCGCCTTTTTTTGCAACAAGATCATTTTTCCTCTCATCAAGTATTCCTTTCGATTTAGTAATATCTTCCTTAATGGTATCCAGCTTAAAGGTAAACTCTTTTATTCTTTTTTCGCTGAGTTGAATTTCAAGTGTCTGAAATTCAATTTCTTTGGAAAGTGAATCGTACTCCCGGTTATTTCTAACTTCATTTTGCTGCTGTTCGTATTTTTTTATCATTGTTTCACTTTCCTTCATTGAATTTTTTTTGTCTGCGATTTGCTTTTTCAGCGATTCTGTTTCTTCCATGAAATTGCTGATCCTGGTTTCAAGTCCGGCAATCTCGTCTTCCAGATCCTGGACTTCAAGAGGAAGCTCACCACGGACGATCCTTATCCTATCAACCTGAGAATCTATTTGTTGAAGCGTGTACAATGCTATCAGTTTCTGCTCAATCGTAATTTCTTCTTCCGTTTTTTCAGCGATAATCGCAGAAGGCTTTACTGCTTCTTCCTGAATGGTTTTATTTGCCTTAGTTTCTTTTGTTTTTTTTGCCATAAAAAATTGTCTTATAGATAATTAACTGAATTTGTATTCAATTCAGAAATGAGGACTGCAAAAGTAGAAAAATTTTTAATTAATATGTTATAAATTAATTCTTTTGCAAATTGTTCACTCTCATAATGCCCGACATCAGCGATAACAAGTTTACTGTCTGCTTCGAAAAAATCATGATATTTCAGATCGGAGGTGACTAAAAAATCTGCACCTGCTTTTTTTGCATCATTAATAAGGAAACTACCCGAGCCACTGCAGACTGTAATTCTCCGGGCTTTTTTTCCGGCTAACTGTGAATGCCTTATAATCGTTGTGTTAAATGTTTTTTTCAGGAGGTTCAGAAAATCGGGCTCACTGATTTCATGCCGGAGTTCACCAATCATTCCAGTTCCAGCTCCTAAGTATTCGTTACCAAGGTTATAAAGGTCATAAGCAACTTCTTCGTAAGGATGTGCAGAATGCAGGGCGCCAAGTACATCAGATTCCAGGTAAACCGGATAAATCGTTTCAATCCTGATTTCATTTTCATAGTGAAGCTTGCCTCTTTCGCCAACATAGGGATTTGAGTTTTCTGATCCCCGGAAAGTCCCTGTTCCCGGAACATTGAAACTGCATCTATCGTAATTGCCAATGTGTCCGGCACCAGCGTTGAATAATGCCGTTCTTACTTTTTCAGCATCATTTACCGGACAAAATGTTACCAGTTTACGGAGAATATCTCTTTTCGGAACAAGGGTTTTGATATTAATAAGGTTAAGTTTATTACAAAGGATTGCATTGATACCGGTAAAAGAATTATCCAGGTTGGTATGAATGGCATAAATTGAAATTTTGTTTTTTATGGAGGTTTCTACAATGCGTTCAGTCGCATTTTTTCCAGTAATGCTTTTTATTCCGTTGAAAATAACCGGATGATGCGAAATAATCAATTCGCAGTCTTTGCTAATCGCTTCCTTTACAACTTCTTCGGTTACATCGAGAGTAACCAGTACCTTATTTATTTCATTTTCCGGATTACCAAGAAGTAATCCTGAATTGTCCCAGGATTCCTGAAGATAAAGCGGAAATTTGGATTCAAGTAATTTTATAATAACGGATAATTTCATGATCAGTAGAATTTTTATCCTCCAAAATTAATTTAAATATGCTTCAAATTCACTGACAGTTTAATATGGCAACTGATTGATTATCTGGATAAAGTACTAAACTTATTTACCCACATTTATATTGCTTTCATAATTGTATTCCACAAACCATCAGCAGTTTTCTGCCAGGTATAAAATTTTCTACGTTCTATCCCTTTCTCAATAAGCCCTTTTCTAAGCGTTTCTTCAGTTTCAATCCGAAACATAGCATTACTTATGGACTCAAATGAAAACGGATCAATCAGCAGGGCGGCATCACCGGCTACTTCAGGCATGGAAGTGACATTGGAAGTAATTACCGGCACATCGCAATAAAAAGCCTCAACAATTGGGATACCGAATCCTTCAAAAAATGAAACATATAACATGGCAAGAGCGGAAGCAATTGCTGTATGAAGTTCTTCGGAATTTAACCTGCCGACGAAAACAACATCCTCTTTAAATTGTAATTCATCATAGGCTTTTCTGATACCGGCAGTCCACCATTTTTTTTCGCCGATGATCAATAGTTTGGCATTAGAGGAATGATTCGTCCTGAAATGGTTATAAGCCTTAAACATGTTGGTCATATTTTTTCTTGGATGGATGGTTCCGACGAATATAAAATAGGGATTTCCACCGGTGAGTTTTTGTCTGGCTTTCGTTTTGTCTTCTGTTGAAAGAGGGACAAATTTTTCATTGGCCCCGTTGTAAACCACATCAATCAAATCAGGACTGATCATGTATTTATCAATGATATCTTTTTTAGTAAATTCCGAAACGGTAGCTATGCGGGATGCTTTTTTTGCAAACCTGGGGACAAAGTATTTGTAGTATTGCTTTACGAGATAGGGAAGAAATTCCGGATAGGTTTCAAAATTCAGGTCATGGATCACTGCCACTGACTTTGTTTTGGTTCGAAGCGAAAGCCAGCCGTCGGGCGACAGGAACAAGTCGGGATTATATTTATTTAAAGCCGTAGTTACTCCAAACTCAAAAAATAAATACCAAAGCACCGGATGCCGTGATTGGGGATGCACAATAACAGGCTCGATGTTATCTGAAAAAATAAATTCATCCGAAAACTTTCGGTCGAATATAAAAATAAACTTGTGTTCCGGGTGTCCGGTAGTTATTCTTTTCAGCGTTTCATAAGTAAACCATCCGATGCCATCAAGCTTATCGGGCAGCAATAACCGGGTATTTACGGCAATTTTCATTTTTGCTTTTCTGTGATCATGTTTATCCCGAAATAGAAATATCTCTTCAGAAACGCACTACTTCTCCAGATTTTCTGTTCCTGCTGTATTCGTTTTTCATAATTTTTTTCATTAAAGAGGAATGGTGGGAATAAGCGCACATATCGGGTTTCTTCCGGTATAATCCTAAAATTCTGTCTGGCGAATTCTGTTTCCCACGATTTGTATCCGCGAATATTCTCATTGCCCATCATTACTTTTTTTCCCAATTTTTCATCGTAATATTCGATAATTCTTTTGTTTCCTCTCTTTAGCAGAAGCTTGAAGTTCTGGATTAAGTTTGAACCGTTTTCCTCAACCAGAATGATCTTTCCTTCCGGTTTAAGTACCTTGTCAAAAATTGATAGCGCTTTCTGCAATGGTTCGAGGTGATGGAGTGTATCCTGCAGAATGATAATATCAACTGATGATTCTTTTGGATGCGAGTCATAAATATTCTCATAACTTGTTTTAAACAAGTCAACATTGCCGAATTTCTTCCAGTATTTCAAACGGGTTGGGATTTCTTTATAATAATATTCAAGGGTGGAGCCAAAAGTTGTAAATCCGTTCAAACATAAAAACAAACAGGTAGTCCCGTATCCTGAACCACAATCCCAGATGGAAGACGACTTATCGGTGACATGGCCGGCAATAAATTGCAGCCTTTGGATAAAATAAGCTTTCCGGAACAGGAAGGCGGAATCATTTAACAGGAACCGGTAATAACCTTTTAGTTCAGGATTGACTTTTAGTTCTTCGAGTAAAAGTTCGAAAAAATCCACGGCTGATAAACCATCAATCTTATTATTCTTCTTAATTCCTAAGTGATTCAAAAGTGTCAGATTGTCAAACGTTGATATACCTGTGTAAATAATATTCGGATATTTGCAAAAGTATATTAAAATGGAAGAATGCAGAAAAAATTCCTGAAGAACCTGGGATTACTCCTTTTACTTAATTTACTCATCAAACCTTTCTGGGTGCTAGGAATTGACCGCTCAGTACAAAATGCGGTCGGATCAGAACAATTTGGATTTTATTTTTCCATTCTCAACTTTTCCTTTCTTTTCAGCATTCTACTCGATTCCGGTATCACCAATTTCAATAACAGGAATATCGCTCAAAACAGCCAGTTGCTGAACAAACACTTTTCGAGCATCTTAATTTTAAAGATATTACTGCTTGTAGTGTATGTGATTTTTACATTTGGTGTCGGACTGGTTATTGGTTACAATTCATCTCAGTTTAAAATGTTAGGCTGGATTGCAGTGAATCAGTTCCTGATGTCGTTTATACTATACCTGCGTTCGAATGTCTCAGGACTTCTGCTTTTTAAAACGGATAGCTTCCTTTCCATACTCGACCGGTTATTGATGATCCTGTTTTGTAGTGCTTTACTGTGGGGTAACCTGACATCTGAAAAGTTTCAGATTGAATGGTTTGTTTATTCTCAAACAGCAGCTTATGGATTCACAGCGGTCATCGCTTTCCTTATTGTTGTAAAAAAGGCATCCTTCCGGAAACTTACATGGAACTGGCCATTTATTTTGATGATCCTGAAAAAGAGCGCCCCTTTTGCGATCCTGGCTTTGCTGATGGTTATTTACTACAGGATAGATGCTGTACTTATTGAAAGGCTTCTGCCTGGAAATGCGGGTGAAACACAGGCAGGTATTTATGCCCAGGCTTACCGGTTACTGGATGCAGCCGGTATGATTGCTTTTCTATTTGCTATTCTGCTTCTTCCGTTATTTGCCCGAATGTTAAAGCAAAAGCAGGCGGTTGAAAGTCTGGTAAAGCTCTCATTTTCCCTGCTTTTTACAGTAAGTGTAATTGTCGCTCTGGGTTCGTATTATTACAGTAAGGAATTGATGACATGGCTTTACCCGATTCATGCCGATGAGGTTCTCTACGGATATTCTGCCCGGTTGGACCAATCAGCCCTTATCTTCAGCCTGCTGATGTTCAGCTTTATTGCCATTTCATCCAGCTATATTTTCGGGACATTACTTACCGCCAATGGAAATATGCGACAATTAAATATTATTGCCGGTAGTTCGGTTCTTGTCAGCCTCCTGATTAATTTTCTGCTTATTCCCCGATTACAGGCAGTGGGTTCGGCTTATGCCAGCCTGGGATCCCAATTTGTTACCGGTATAATTCAAATAATTGTTGTCCAGCGGATATTCGGGTTCAGGATTAATTATCGCTACCTTACTCAGTTGCTGGTTTTTGTTGTAGGAGTTATTTTATTGGGAATTATCTCAGTAAAACTGCCATATTCATGGAAAATAAATTTCGTAATGATGCTGTCAGGTTCATGTTTACTGATTTTACCGATGCGGCTTATCCGAATCAGAGAGTTAATAAGAATACTTAAGTCGGACCAGAAATAAAAAATCCCGCATAACCGGGATTCCATATAGTACTTCAATTCTACATCACATTTCGGCCATCATCTTATCCGAGATTTCGAGGTTATGAAACACCTTCTGTACATCATCGTCATCATCGAAAACCTCAATCACCCGAAGGATTTTTCGTGCATCTTCATCAGTGAGTTTTACGGTTTCGTGAGGTATCCTTTGTAATTCTGCACTTTCAGGCTCGATACCCAATTCTTCAATTTTCTTCTGCATTTTCCCGAAGTCTTCTTTTGCGGTTGTAATGCTGAAAAATTCATCTTCTACCTCAATATCTTCGGCTCCGGCATCAATCATTTCGAGTTCAAAATCATCTTCGTTCAGATTACCTTTTGGAACCGTAAAAATTCCCTTGCGTTCGAACAGAAAACTCAAAGAACCGTTGGTTCCAAGACTACCGCCATATTTATTGAAAATAGCCCTGACGTTGCTAAGGGTTCTTTGCTGATTGTCGGTTGTACATTCAATATATACTGCAATGCCATGTGAAAGATATCCTTCATAAGTAATTTCGAGAATTGAGGATGCGTCCTTGTCTTTGCCCTTGCTGATTGCTCTTTCGATGTTATCCTTGGGCATTGACGCTCCTTTGGCATTAGCAATTGCAAGCCGCAACCTCGGATTCCCATCGGGGTCCGGGCCGCCTTCCTTCACTGCAACGGTTATGTCTTTGATGATTTTTGAAAAGATTTTTGACCGTTTGGAATCCAAAGCCCCCTTTTTTCTTTTTATGGTCGCCCATTTACTGTGTCCTGACATGCTTGTAGTGTTTTGTATTGATTCCTGAAAATTTTACGAAAGATACTCATAATAAATCATGAGCAAAATTAAAAAGTATTTGATGAGAAAATCAAATTAAAAAATGAAATTAATACCGGGAATGGATTTTTTATGAATAATGAAGAGAAAAGGGTATAGGGGGAAAAGTGGCAGTAGCAGTGGCAGTAGCAGTGGCAGTAGCAGTGGCAGTGGCAGTAGCAGTAGCAGTCGGCAAATAAGGAACCCGGAACACAAAATCCGAAACCCGAAGTCCCGAAACCAGGAACCAATAACCAGTAACCAGTGGGCAATAAGATGTCGTCAGTGGTTGTCCCATGCTTAAAGTCCTTTCTCACACTTCCTGCTCCACGATCCCTGAGTAACGAATTATCGGGCGATGTAACCTTTTATCCCTGTACCCTTATATCACTCTTTAACAGTTAAAAGTATACTACAGGTTCACAAAAGTAATCCCGACTGTCCAGGGATAAAGTTCAGGACCTTTATCCTTTTTGAATAAAGTGTTGATGGAGTAGTTTGCAAAAAGATTGATAAAACCCCAGCCAATTCTCACGGTGGCATCAAACTTAAATGGATTTAAATAGTAATCATTGAAATCCTTGGCAATTGCATAATCGGGAGATGTTGCTGTATATAAGGTTTCATATTTTCCGGTTTCGTTGTTATATTCGGTAACCTCAAATTCCTTATTCCATTCATCATAATACTTTTTGGTGTGCGAAGACAGTCGAACGCCCATTACCATTCCGGCTCCGATATGGAAACTGTTTTTCCTCATATACTGGTTGGTCTGGAATTCAAATAACAGCGGGATGTCGAAATACAAAGCAGTGAGCTTCGATTTCCTTATGCTGATTCCCTTGTCTATTAAACCAATTAGTTCGGAAGAATCTGCATTTAAACGCGTATCGCGGCTGAAATTATAGTTGTTCCAGTTTATTCCGAGACCCGTCACCATTCCAAATTTCTTGTTTTTAGTAAAAGCAACATTCTGCTCGAAAAAGTTCAGGTGAACTGCCCATGATTTGGTCATTCGCAAATCCATGTATTCATTTTCTTTCGTAAAACTCATGTTCAGGTCAGGATTAAAATACCCGTTCAATCCCATTTCAAAACCTGCCCAATGGCCGTTGAATTTATTCTTCTTTCTGCGCTCATAGCTTACATTGCCTTCTTCGTCCACATAAAGTTCACGATCGCCGACAACTACCTTTACCGAATCCTTGCCTTCATATACTTCGATATCAATACCGGCTATCTTTACTTTGGTGGAATCAGAGTAAGGTTCGGACCATTTTGAGGAAGTATCTTTTTCGTTACCTGATTTTTCGGTTACAAGGCTGGTTTTGGGATTACCTATAAACTTAACTTCGCTGGCTCCTTTGCTTTCGCCTGTCAGGTTACCGGTAACATTCAAAAAGGCATCACTTGCTCCTTCAACCATATAATCGGCTTGTTCGGTCACCAGGCTCTTGGCATTAAGGCTGCCGGCACCGCTTACGTGGATATTGTGTTCCCGGGCCCTTCCCGACAAGGTTACATCCGAAGCGCCTGATACTTTCGACCTGATTCTATCAACATCCAGGTTCAGTTTCACGGATGAAGCGCCACTGGCATCCAGCGCAAATTCTGCTGCTTCGATCAGCGACTCACCCGTAATATCTGTGGCTCCATGTGCCGTCAGCGCTTTTAAGGCCTCAGCGGTCACATAAACTTTGGTTTCTTCACTATTATTTTTGAGTTTGAGATCCTTTGAAGAAATATAAAGAATTTCGTTATTAACTTCGGTGATGATCTTATCCATTACACCGGCTTCGGCTACAACCTTCACACTCTGGCTCGCTCCGGTCTGAAGGATGACTTCCACGGCACCTCCGGCGTCAATGGCGCTGAACGCAGCTAGCTGACGTTCCTCAGTAACAATTTTGCTTTTGTCACCTTCCTGTGCACGGGAAAAAGTATATGCTGCGATTAATATCAGTACACTGATGATGAATACGATCTGTTTTGTTGTTTTCATGATAAATTTATTTTAACGGTTACACTTAATCTGTAAATTTTTTGGGTGGGACGGAGAGTGAAATCAGAAAGTTACAGGCAAAATAAAACTCATTGCTGAATATGATCGGATTATTTATGAGAACCTGATAAATCTATTATATTTATTGAAAAATTACCCCTTGAACTCCATGTTTAATTCAATTGGTAATCAGGCATTGGTAATGTATCTCAATATAAAAGTCCAAGCATCCATAACGGAATTTTGTTTTTATGCCCTATCTCAATATCATCAACAAATAAAAATGCATTGCCTGAACCTTTGATTTGCGCCGCGTTCTTATTTTTACCGCCTATTTCAATAATGTAATTTTCGTCAACAAAAAAGTCGGCAGTCTTGTGTAGAGCGATTTCATGGCCTACCGATAATTGATTTACGGCAAAAGTCTCACGCAGATTTCCGGTATTTACTATTCCGGGATTTAATGCATAGAACAAATTTGGATTATCCAGAAACAGTTTATCGGGTTTTTGCAATCGGCTGATACTTTTATTAATATAATTAATTTGTTTTGCCAATCCCGCTTTTTCAAGGTATTGAAGGTATAATAAAACAGTTTGACGGTGCAAACCGGTCCGTTCACTTATTTTGGAAATATTGGGGATAAAAGGTGCAGACGCTGCTACAATTCTGAGAAGTGTCAGGATATGTTTGCTTTTAGAACTATCAAACTGTTCAATATGCAGAAAATCAACTTCCAGAACTGTTCGAATGATTTGTTCCAAGGTTAGCAGGTAATCACGTTCCTTTTCAAGAAAAAACGGGTAAAAACCTGATCTGAGATAATCTTTAAAATGTTTGATAATAGGAATTCCTGAGCTTATTTCAGCAGCAATCAGATTATGATCTTTAATTATGGTTCCCAAAGAATAAACCTGCAAATCAATAATTCCGGATAATAGCAAATACTCCCTGAATGACAGTCCCGGCATAAAATACATCAGAGACCGGCGGCTAAGATCAGCCTCATGTTTCGAAAGTTCGATTATTGAAGAGCCTGAAAACACGACTTTTAATGCCGGCATGGAGTCATAAATATTCTTTAATTCCCTTGACCATCCTTTATATTTATGAACTTCGTCAATGTACAAATATTCTCCGCCTTGTTTTCTCCATTCATCGGCCAGGGTATAAAGATTATTTTCGGTGAAATAAAAATCATCCATTCTTACAAAAAGTACTTCTTTCCCGTTTTGTTTTAATTCCTGGAGCATTTGCAGAAGCAATGTTGTTTTGCCAACGCCTCTGGCACCATAAATTCCATTCATCTGCCATTCGGGATTCAGGCTTCCCTGAACTTTTCTTTTATGAGGATAATGAACTGATGCAATGATTAAGTCCGATTTTGAAATCAATTCTTCCATAAAAAAATCAATTGGTGATTAGAACCACCAAAAATAACAAATAAATTTACATTAGAACCACCAAAAATTAATTATTGATATCATTATCCCTGCAGTTTTTTGTACCTGATGCGATGGGGTGACGTATCTCCAAGCCTTTTCTTCTTATTCTCTTCATATTCCGAATATCCCCCCTCGAAATAATAAACCTGTGAATTGCCTTCGAAAGCAAGGATATGGGTAGCAACCCGGTCGAGGAACCACCGGTCGTGCGATATTACGACCGCGCAGCCGGCAAAGCTGTCCAATCCTTCTTCAAGCGCCCTGAGGGTGTTCACATCAATGTCGTTGGTCGGTTCATCGAGGAGAAGAACGTTGGCTCCTGATTTAAGTGTCAAAGCAAGATGAAGGCGGTTTCGCTCACCTCCGGAAAGCACGCCGCATTTCTTTTCCTGGTCGGCCCCGGTAAAATTGAACCTCGCCACATAAGCACGGGAATTGATCAACCGCCCACCCAACTGAATTTCTTCAGCGCCGGCTGAAATCACCTGGTAAACGGTTTTCTCAGGATCTATTTCGGTATGGGTTTGATCGGCATAACCAATGTTCACGGTATCCCCGATTGCGAAACTTCCCGAACCCGCTTTCTCCGTTCCCATGATCATCCTGAACAGCGTAGTTTTACCGGCGCCGTTCGGACCGATAATTCCCACGATTCCGTTTGGTGGCAACATAAATTCGAGGTTTTCAAAAAGCAAATTATCCCCGAATGCCTTTGAAACCCCCTTTGCCTCTATCACTTTGTTTCCAAGCCGGGGTCCGTTCGGTATAAAGATTTCGAGCTTATCCTCTTTTTGTTTTACGTTTTCGTTCAACAGTTTTTCATAAGCGCTTAACCGGGCTTTCGATTTGGCGTGTCGCGCTTTCGGGCTCATGCGAACCCATTCCAGTTCCCGTTCCAGAGTTTTTCTTCGTTTCGAAATTCCCTTTTCTTCCATTTCGAGCCGCTTTTGTTTTTGTTCGAGCCAGCCGGTATAGTTCCCTTTCCATGGAATTCCTTCTCCGCGATCGAGTTCGAGTATCCAGGCTGCCACATTATCGAGGAAATAACGGTCGTGGGTGATGCAGATCACCGTCCCTTTGTATTGTTGCAAATGCTGTTCGAGCCATTCCACCGACTCGGCGTCTAAGTGATTGGTTGGCTCATCCAGCAGAAGGATATCAGGTTCCTGCAACAGCAGCCGGCATAAGGCTACCCGCCTGCGCTCGCCGCCCGACAGTATGTTTACAGGCGCATCGCCTTCCGGGCAGCGTAAGGCATCCATAGCCCGTTCCAGCCGGTTATTCAGGTTCCACGCATCCGCCGCATCAATCTTCTCCTGCAGCGCCGCCTGCTTGTCAATCAGCTTTTCGAGCTTATCCGGGTCTTCATAATTTTCCGGTAGCGCCATCTTTTCGCCTACAGCCTCGTATTCCTTAAGCAGATCAACAGTTTCCTGAACCCCTTCTTCCACGATCTGCATCACCGTTTTCGAGTCGTCCAGCGCCGGTTCCTGTTCCAGCATCCGCACCGAATAGCCCGGCGAAAAAGAAAGCTGCCCCTGGAAATCCTTTTCCTTCCCCGCGATAATCTTCAGCAGCGTTGATTTGCCCGAACCGTTCAGCCCGATGATGCCGATTTTGGCACCTAGGAAAAACGATAGCGAAATGTCTTTGATCACCTGCCGGTTCACCGGGAAGGTTTTGCTCACCTTGTACATCGAAAAGATGATCTGCCTGTCGTCTGCCATGGAATGAAGATTTAAAATTGTGAAGCAAAATTCGGTTTTTTTCGATAAGTGAAAAGGAAAATCTTTCACCTGCTTGATTTTTAAAAATTATTTAAATTTGACTCCCTCAAAAACAGGAAATGAAACTGAGTATTACGGCTTACTTTGCGATTTTGTTAAAGGGGAAATGGGAAGTCTATTCTCGTAAATATCCCTGCATATCAAAAAAATGGGAAAAAAATTCCTGTTATATTTAAGTTATACACTATTTTGAAGTAGATGAATTCACTATTTTTTATAAAGCATAAAACTAATTTAGACAGTAATTATCAGAAAATTTCTGATAAACAAATACTGGGAGAATTTGAATATCGGTTCAAAAAATTGCATTGCGACAAGATTGAACTTTTAGCTGAATCAAAAATTTTAGTAAAAAACGAACTAATTAGAATACCTCCTGATTTAAATTTAAATTACTGGACTGGAATAGGAAAAGCTGAAATTAGTATTTCAAAAAATAAATCAAACATAAGATCTATTGAATACAGGTAGTACTTTACAAGACTCTTTATTGGATTTACAATTTTACTAACATTTTTAATGACATCAATTTTCTTTGGTGACTTTTCAATAGAATATAAAGTTGATGCATTCAAATTTCTTGGACCAATATTTTTTGGGTTCTTCACTTTTTGGTTCTTGACAATAATAATAAGGCACAAAACTGTCTTTAATGGAGTAATTAGAATAATAAAAAACAGTGTATAATAAATAAGGCTTCGTGTGGTCGAGGAACGAGACCGAACATGAAGCCGTGTTGCACGAAATCCAGCCTTACGACTGAAGTTTGATTATAAAACCGATTATGGAGATTAAGTTTTTTGGGGATTAATCAGAATGCGATAATCCGGATAAATTGATATGCCCGGAGAGCAATGCGAAGAAGATCAGAACTTCCGGACTGACAAAAACAGAATTCTCCAGTCCATTTCTTAGTTTTTATGCAATAACCTCCCAGGTCCATTTCCTGAACGTTTTTTTTTAATGTTGATTCGATAGGGTGGATATTCCGGAGCATCCTGACCCCCCATAAATCAGTTTCATGATAAAAATTTTAGC